>Ga0209487_1000769_pt1 | contig 28348 bp, 16 predicted proteins | sample Poulit2012_FD_187524 | JGI IMG/M metagenome (GOLD analysis project Ga0209487, IMG submission 187524) | Agricultural soil microbial communities from Georgia to study Nitrogen management - Poultry litter 2012 (SPAdes) (version 2) | ecosystem: Environmental > Terrestrial > Soil > Agricultural land...
AGGGATTACTCTTTCTCGAATTATTTCTTTATTTTCTAAATCTACCTGAATTAAAACAGGTAAATCTTTTTCATGATTTCTTGTTGTAATGAATAGACTTTTACCATTTGGATGATAAGTAAGACTTGGATAAAAACGTTTTGGTAAGATAGAAAAAGGATACACTCTGTAAATGGTATCACTTTTTGAGTTTTCTTTCAATTCTTTATTTTTATAAAAGAATATTTTATGAATGTCTAAGTGATACTGTGTTGTATTAGTGCTTCCAGACTGTCTTGGTATACCCAATTTTGCTTCTGTTTCATCGGCTACAAAGACAATTTCAGTGCCATCAGGTGACCATGTTGGATTTATGTATCGACCTGGGGTTTTGGTAAGTTGATATTCTTTTCTTGTTTTAAGTTCCCGTACATACACATGCCCCATATCAGTATCATTCCATGTCGTAAAAGCTAAATAATTTCCATCGGGCGATAAGCTTGGTGATACTTCAAATCTATCTTTTTTTGAATATATTTCGGTAATTTCTTGTGAGTTTATTGCATATGAATGCAATTTTCCAAAAGCTCCAAAATAAATAGTATCTAAATTTGGTCGAGTAACCGGATTACGTAGCACACTAGCAGTAATAATAGAATCACGAATGTACTGCGGTTCTCTTCGCAAAGGTTTTTTTATAACTTTCTTTACATCCACTTCTATTGGAATCGGCTCATATTCTCCTGTTTCGATATCCATTCGAACGATTTCACCTTCTTTATCTAAAATAATTGTTTTATTATCTATAAAATCAAAACTATACTTAAGAGTAGTAGAAAATCCGAACTTATTAGATTTCGTTAAAACATAAGTTTCATCTGTTATAAAGTCCCAAGTTAATAACTCTAGTTCATTAGCATTTTCTTTCGAAGTTCTATAGTATAAACCTGCTTGCCCTTCAGGGTTTACATATATTTTTGCCCTAGGCTCATCAAATTCACCAATATATAAATCTTTTTTTTTAATTAAATCATATCCAAATAAAGCATTATTGCTTTTAAAGTAGACGTACTTTCCAGCAAAGCCTGCAGTCATATTTCTATTTGTTTCGTGTGTTATTGATTTTTCAATTTCTTTTGCTGGTCGAATGAGATTATAATCAAATGTTTTTGAGTCAAAACTAAACAATCCATCTTCGCTGGGAATCAATAAATTACCATCATAACTCCAATAAGGATAAATTGGAAAATGCACATATTCTTTTATTGGATATACTTTTTTTTCATTTGTTTCCAAATTCAAAGTCCAAACTTGAAACTCTCCTGTTTCATCACTTACATATGCCAATGTTTTCCCATCAGGCGATAACTTTGCAGCTCTTTTCCAGTTGTCATCTTGTATTAACATCTCAGCTTTCCCTCCTTCTATTGGTACTTGATAGATATCTCCTAATACGTCGAAAATGATATTTTGACCATCTGGAGTTACATGTAAATTTGGAAGTGTAAATCTATCTGTTGTAAACTCGATAAGTTTTTCATCGTCTTTTAGCTCAAAAGTCACTTTATTTTGCGCACAGCTTAGGCTAACTATGCCTAGCCAAATGGCTAGACATAGGTGCCAATAATTAAATGTTATCATAATTTAGTAGCCTGGATTTTGGGTTAAAAATGGATTGCGCAGAATGTCTTGTTCTGGTATGGGCAAGAGTTTCGCATGCGGTTGCCATGTAAATTTCTTTAGTCCAAGCACCTCATCAATTACTCCAAAACGTTTAAGGTCTAGCCATCTATGTCCCCATTCGCTAAAGAGCTCTCTTCGTCTTTCATCTAATACAGCTTGTTCTATATCTGGCACATCGGCAGCAGTCCAGTCTGGTAATCCTGCACGATTACGAATTTTATTCAAGTCATCTAATGACGCTTGCACATTTCCACTTTCAGCATAAGCTTCTGCACGAATTAAATAAAGTTCTGCAAACCGAATTACCATAGAGTATTCTTCCGAGTCTCCACCATGTTTTATTTTATATTTATAAGGATAATAATAATTGCTTTCTCCTTCAGTATAGATTCCTATCCAATTTTGATAACGTAAATCCCCTGCTTCCCATATTGATGAAAAATCCTCAGTTAAAGATTGAGAAGATCGATTATTGGGTGTATTAGGATTATTTTCTAGTATAAATAAATTTCCTTCATTAGCACCAATATTTGGATCAACTGGTACTAGTTGCCATATACTTTCAACACTATTGGCTTTAAACACATCATCAAGCTCTACCAAGTTATACTTCCCAGAGTCAATAACTTCACTAGCATAATTTATGGATTGATCATATTTATCTTGCCACAATGCCATACGTGCCAATAAAGTATAAGCAGCATATTTTGTTGGTCTAATATGTTCGCCCTCACTATGTATATAATCCTCTGGAAGGTATATCAAGGCGTCTTCTAAATCTTTTTGAATTTGTATGTATACATTTTCAATCGTAGTACGAGGTAAACTCTTATTTATATGATAATTTGTAGTAAGGACTAATGGTACTTCATCATATAAATGCACTAAATAGTAGTAAATAAAAGCTCTAAGGAACTTTGCTTCCCCCTTTATTCGATTCTTAGTTGTTTCGGATAAATCTACATTTTCCTTTATCCCTTCCAACAAGGCATTCGTATTATAGAGCTGTTTATAAGCAGAACTCCAAATACTATTATTCGAGCTATTATCAACACGAAGTGTATTAATATAAAAATCATATCTATCATTTGTTACAGCAAATTCTATTGCATCATCTGCAAGTGTATTGCCCAAGAATGTAACACTTTGTATATTCCCACTAGCAAATCCATTAAATTGTAATTCATGATATATTCCTTCTAAAGCTGCTATAGCAGTATTATCATTTTTAAACACTAATTCGCTATCTAATTCACTTTTGTTCGGGCCGACTTCTAAAAAGTCATCACAAGAAGTTAGTCCTATCAAAAATACGAGAAGTATTATTTTTCGTTTCATAATATAATTTTTTAAATGGTTAGTTTTATTCCTAGATTAACACTAGTCAAAGCAGGTAAGTTCAATCCTTGAGGATTTTGAGCATCATAGCCTTTATATGGAGTAATTGTAAATAAATTTTGAGCATTTAAATATACTTGCACTTGTTTCATACGTAGATTATGCAGCAAATTTGTAGGCAAATGATAACTGATTGATAGTGTTTTCATGCGAATAAAAGAAGCATTTATAATATTTACATCACTGGAAATATAATCGTAATACCCTGAATCGTAGCCTTGAGTATATCTTTGATATTCACTAGTAAGATTAGAATCTGTCCATCGGTCTAAGACTTCAGTTGGCATATTTGCCCGACCTCCAGGTGTTCCAAATGCAACTATAGGGTCGATTCCTTTATGTTTTACAAATTCAAATAAGAATGTTAATTCCCATTCTTTATAGCTTAAATTATTACTCCACCCCCCATAAAACTTTCTAGACATATCCACTAAAATTATTCTGTCGTCATAATTCAATACTCCATCCTCATTCACATCTTCGAAAGTATATTTTCCTGTATCAGGATTAATTCCCGTGTAATTATACAGTTTTTGTATATTTAAGGGCTTTCCTATTTCATACTGCATAGCATAGCTTGAACTCTCTAAATCAGGAAAATCTACCAATCTATTTTTTGGAACTGTAAAGTTTAGGTGAGAGCCCCATACAAAATCAGAAGTTTGTATTGGGGTAGTTTGTAGTACAAACTCCCATCCTGTGTTTTCTACAGTTGCAGGAAAGTTGTCTATAACATTATTAAAGCCTGTGATACTTGGTAATGACAGGCCGATTAATTGATTTGTTGATCGCTCTCTATACCAGTTTGTAGCAAGAAACACCTTATCTTCCCATAAGCCAATATCTAAAGCAAATTCCAATTTGCTGTTTTTCTCCCATTGATAATAAGGATTGTGTAGTTTACTAGGACTGAGGCCACCTTGGCTTAAGGAACCAGGAGAAAGCCTAACTTGGCTATATGTGTCTAAATATTGATAATCCCCAATGTTATCACTTCCTGTAGTACCATAGCTTACACGTAACTTCCCATAACTTAACCATGAAAACCTATCGATTATAAAATCTTCCTTATAAAATTCCCAAGCAGTACTAACAGCTCCAAAGTTTCCGAAACGATTCTTTACACCAAATCGTGATGAACCGTCTCTTCGACCTGTTAGATTTAAATAATATTTATTTGCATAAGAGTATCCTATTCTTCCGAATATTCCTGCGTAGCGATATTTTAATTCTTCATCAAAGTTTATACTTTTATCTATACCCAATGCTAAATTACCTAATTGTGTCTCAGAAAAATATTCTTCAGATCGTAAGCTTAAATCAGATATTTCATTTTTTTGAAGAGTACTCCCTATTAAACTACTTAAACGATGATTATTATACAATAAGGAATAATGTAGTTGAGGCTCTATAATAAAGCTTTTTCTATTTGAGAGCTTACGACGTGTATGAGGTTTAATTAATCCTCTTCGTATCGGATCTATACTTTCTTCTTTATTTACAAGATTATCTTTAAACTGTTGTTGATTCAACCCTACATTTATTTTAGCATTTAAATTTTTATATATGTGGTATTTTATATTACCGTTCCATTGAAAGGTTTGCAACCGCATCGTATTAGGATTAGATAGACCGGCTATAGGATTAGAGAAGGTTGGATTACCATGTTCATCAATTTCCCAGTTTACACGTCCTTTCTCATCAAAAAGAGAAGGTGCGTTTGGTGAAAGTCGAACACCATTGCTAACAATAGAATTAACATTAAATAAGTTGGTTTTTCTATAACCGTAATTGATAGAAGTATTCAACTGTAATTTATTGTCTATACTATTATGATTAATATTTGCATGTAGATTGTTATTTTGAAAACCAAAATCACCTGGAAATACTGTGTTCTCTTTTTGAAAGCCACCCGAAAGTAAAAAGGAAGTTTGCTCATTGCCTCCACTTATACTGGCCTGGTATTTCTGGAACTCTGCATTGCCACCTATAAGTTCTTTTTGCCAATCCGTATACCGGTTTTGATCCCATATCAGCAAATCAGGGGCGTTGGATTCGGTGGGTTCTACCCCGTCGTTTTCAAAAGCTTCGCGACGCATTTCTAAGTACTGATCGGTATTCATAAGCTTCATAAACTTACCAACCCAAGACACCCCCGTTTCTGCTAGTAAATCAAATTTGGTTTTACCTGCTTGACCTCTTTTGGTATTTATAATGATGACTCCATTAGCTCCACGAGAACCGTAAATGGAAGTAGCATCTGCATCTTTTAAGATTTCTATACTCTCTATAAGAGATGATTCTAAAGTAGATAGTGGATCAATTCCTAAAACAGGATCATAGGTTAAACCTGAAGGGGTAATTCCTTCATTATTGATAGAAACACCGTCTATAATATATAAGGGTTGTGTTTCTAAGTCTCCACGTAAACTTTTTTGCCCTCTAAGTGTAACTAAAGGCGCCTGACCACTCAATCCTGTCCTTGTCTGCACCTCCAAGCCCGCTACTCTTCCTTGCAAGGCTTCCATCGGACTATGAATAACTTGCTGTTCTAACTGGTCAGTATCTATTTTAGTGACGTTACCAGTCATGGTACGTTCATCTAAAGAATAATACCCTCCAGTAATCTCTACTGCATCTAGCATATCTGCATCGGCAGTTAATTCTATGTGTAAGGTGGTTTTTCCCTGAATAGGTACTTCTTGTGTTTTGTAGCCTAGATAAGATACGACTAGGACATCGTCGTCTTGGGCTTGTAGTTCAAAGTACCCATCCATATCGGTGGTAGTACCACGCTGGGTGTCTTTTATCATTATAGTGGCACCTAATAAAGGATTGCCCTCATGCGTAATAGTTCCCGAAACCCTATGGTCCTGGGCATATAAGTTCCCTATGCTACTATATAGCATAGCAAGAATTAGGCTATACTTAAGATAAGTATCTAGCCGATAAGTAAAAGTTTTCATACTTTTGTCGTGTTAATTTAAATTCATATTTAGATTGATCTATGGGCTTCTCCAGTAAGTTTCCAGCTCTCGGAGGAGTCCTTTCTTTTTTAGCTCGACGTAGTCGAGAATCGTTATTTGTGACTTGTAACTCGTGACTAGTAAGGAATGTGAATGAATCGAATTATTGCAAAATTTCGCCTAATCGCCCACTCTCCGTTGCAAAGCAACATCACCCCTTCACCCTTTCGGGCACTGACCACCATTTTAATTGGGGTTCAGAGTTCAGAGAACAGAGCTCAGTGAATTTTCCACTAAACTCAGCCCCCCGACCCCGGACCACCATTTTTTTTAGAGTTCAGAGTTCAGTGGACGGAGTTCAGTGTATTTCTTCACCGACCACAGACCACCGACCCCCGACCACCATTTAATGTACGACTTAAATTCTTTACAATAATAAGTCAGAGATACTTGTACAGATAACTCAAACAGCTTTTGTTACTTCATACGCAATGGTTTTAATGGGTTAATAAATACAGCTTAAAATTAATTGGGTCTTAGTTTTTTTCCCTTAATATTTAGCTTTAAAACTTAGTTCGTAAACCCACTTCTTGGCCATGTTACAAGCAAAAAAGTATAAATGTATATGAAAGTAAAAAACTCATAGCTAGCTTCGAAGTGGGTTAACTTCCTTCTAGTAACCACCACTCTAGTTGGGCAGAGCGGCTCGCTACTATTTTAAAAAATACCCGCATAGAACGTATAATTTAGTATGGATGATCTATTCCAATTTGTGAATACTACTAATTCAAAGCAACCTGTTCATAGCGGGATTTGGTTAGTGTGTTAGCATAATCTTTCTATTTAGTTAAACATTGTTTTTTTGTTGCCCGAACTGCATTATTAATGCAATTTCGCAGCCCGAAATTTTATTGGATAGAATTTAATTAGGTAGAAAAGAAGCGGTAGCGTAGAATATGTGGAAGAGTTTGTACCAAAAAATAGGCGTGAAACTCCACTTAATCGACTCAAGGTACTGGTATACCCGTACACGAATAAGGGAGCTCACGCCATGGTCGTGAGCATCCTAGCTTATCCTCTCGTGTACTTTTAAAATTACCAGTTTTAGGAGTCGAGATTCTAAGCGAATGCTTCTATAATATCTATAGAAATGCTATCGCAAATATAATAATATATACCCTGTTTAACAGGATATGATTCAAATATATAAAACTTATTTTAAACAACAAAATATATACTGTAGTGTATTTTAAGTTGCGTAAAGAATAGGTTCGTTTACATATGGCAAAACATTATGACAAAAAGAACCTTAAACTGATTGGGGAAAGATTAAAAATGCATAGAATACGAGCTAATTACAGCAGAAGTGCATTAAGTGAACTCACTGATTTTGATATCAATACTATTCGTAATATTGAAACAGGAAATGAATTTACGATTTCTTATTTTCTCCATATTTGTTTTGCATTAGATATTACTCCTTCAAAGATTTTAGATAATTTATCACCCTCAAAACCAATTAATAGTAAGAGCAAAAGAATTCTTGTATCTAAATCTATTACTAAAGGAATTCATGACTTAATCAAACAAGGTTTTCTTAATGACTACCAAAAAACAAAGAATATTAGTGAGAAAATGCTAGAAGAGTTTCAGTTAAAAGTAGACTCTAGAACGCTTTCTTCCATTTTAATAAGATTAGCTAATGATTCTATTTTAAAGGTCAAAAAAGAAGGTAGGCTAAATACATATAAAAAGATGGTGTAGCAATTTACCATCCAATACCCTATTCATTATCATTAAAAGTTTGTAATATTCTTTAATAGAATATACGAAATTATTTTAACAAGCAAGAAAAGAAGAATTGAGGTTACTTGATGAAGTTGTAGATGTAAGGGAGTATTTTAGGTAATCATTCATCTAACAGTTGTAGTGTCTTTAAAAGTGGCATCATTTGAACCGAAAAGGGTGGCACCATAAGACCGAAATACCCACAAGTTAAAAACCCAGTTGGCTTGTTTTTTAATCAATTGCTTCTAAAGCTTTATTAACTGTCATTCTAAGATGATTATGCTTTAAGAATGAATCAAAAATATCAAGTGCTTTTTTTACATATTTTTTATTTTCTTTCAAATCCATATTAAGTTTAGAATAAATCAATAAAATCAACTTGACAGGTTCTTCGCGATAATATCCTCCTTTTTGGATATCAGGTGCTCGATTAAAGTCCATATTCTCTATTAATTCCAAACACCTTTTGGGATTATCTCTAACACATTCAATTAATAATTCTAAGAAATAATTTGGCTGAGCTACAGATAAGCCCGATTTAGAATACCTAAGAAGAAAAGGATAAGATTCATCGAAATTAGATTTTTTAAACTGACGTAAAATAATTCCTGAATAAGCCGATGCCAGTTTTTCTTCCTTATGCTTCAAAAACTGGTTGAAAATATACAGTGACTTTTTCTGGAATTTTCCTTTTTTATCAAACAAATTGGCTTCAGCAATCTTCAATGCACAAAGTTTTGCATCAACACTGGCTCTAACGAAGCGCTTATATAATTTCTTATTGTTGACTTTATCATTGAGCCAAACTAAAACAAGAACATTAGCACCGGAATGCAACTCCTTGTTTTTAATTATTTTGTCAAAATAAGGTAGCATCTTTCTATGAAAATCCCTTATAAAATATACGGATGTATTCAAGGAAGCTCTCAATATATGTTCATTATCAGATTGACTGAGTTTCATAAATAAAGTAAAGTTCTTTTGAATATCCAGATGATTCAAAAAGGCCAAATTTTGCATCACTGCAATACGCACGGAAACCTGAGAATCATAAACAGCTCTATTCATTACCTCAAAAATTTCATCCTTATATTTTTCAAACTCATAACAACTTATAAGTTTGTGAACAGCAGCCCCTCTAACTGAATTTAAACTATCAAATGCGGGATCATCCTCATTCATAGGTTTTTCAGGATGGGAGTGATTTAATGCATTATCACTTAAAAAGTCAATCAATTTATCGTCAACGAGATTATTTTCTATAAAATATGCTGATTGATTAATAGCATAGAGTGTATTAACCAAATCCAATTCAAGCTCTATGAACAAATCAAAAATGATTTTTGTTTTTCTGGGTGAGAATTTCCCGTCAATCAACCCGCTTATACCTTTAGAAAGGTAGTCTATTGAAATATTATCTTCATCAAATAGTGCTTTTAAAAATGGAAAATATTTTTGCGGATTCTCTTTTACCGTTTCTCGAAATTCTCGTGAATGTTCGAGTCTACCTCCTTTTGGTCCGAATTCTTCCTGATAGTCATCGTCATACTTTAGCATACTATTTTTCCAATCCTTTAGTCTCATATTCCTATAGGCTCTGGAAGAAAGAGGTGCACCAACCGCATAGTACTGCATGTCCCCTATGCTATGTGCTATATCACTATTTATAGAGCCAAATCTTCTATAAAATTCTCCATAAGCCCTTTTAAGCTTTGGAATTTCTTCCCTCTCTTTTTCAGGAAGTCGATCTATAAAATAATATTGTTTTTGGCCATAACCATAAAATTGGACCTTAGGATTACCTTCAGTATCCTTATATTTATAATAAGTACAGTCAATAGGACTTGTAATGCTCAGAAATATATCGGTTATCACCTCCTTCTCGTCAACAGAGAATCGAACAAAATATATAGCTATAAGCCGTCTCATATATAGAGAAAAGTTATCATCATAACCATTCAACCCATTTTTACTATGAATAATAGTGATTAATTCGAATGTTAATTTAGAATATAAACTATCTCTAAACTCTATTAGTGTTAGCACCAAAATTCTTAGGATAAAAATAGAATCAGACTTTTTGTGTTCCTCAAAAAAATCATGAAACTCCTGATTGGCATCACCAGAACTAAGACTTCTTATTAAAAGATCTTCTATAAAAATGTAGCCTTCTTCTGAGGAACTATAACTATCATGAAATTTCTTACAACCATAGAGTGGAGAACTTATTTTTTTACTTTCAAAACAGTCTTTATTATTTTCAAGTATATCTTGATATAAGTTAAGGAGGAAGTTAAAAGTCTTCTCTGGTTGTAGTTTATTTAGTTTTTCAATTAAATCTCTCTGATTCATTGAAAACTCCTGAGACAAACCCCATTTATCTTTAGAGTCAAAAACATTTTTTAGAATTGACTCAAGCGTTTTATAAACATAATCCGTATGATGCTCGAATATATTTTTAATTTTTTCATAGAACCATAAATTATCAGTCCTGGTACCATTTCCTTCGTCATTATAAGGGAGATATTTTTCAAAATAGATCAACAAATCTTTTTCTTCCCAATCTTTAAGACCGATCAAAATATCTTTAATAAACCACTTCTTATTTTCAAATTCTGGTAAAGCTTCTAAATGATTTAATATTTGTAATGGTGCTTTATTAATATTATTTCTTAGAAATCTCCAAATAACACTTCTATTGTATTCAATGATTTTATTTGGATTTCTTTTTTCTAAAAACCCTAATTTAATGAAAGACTGTGTTTTATATAAACTATATGAATTGGTTAATAGTTTATTATCCCAAAACAGAAATTCCATTACGACTCCCTTTTTTAATAAAAACAATGTCCATCCTTTTGAAAATACCGAATGAATAAAAACATCTTTATATAACTTGTTCTTTAATATTAGAGAACTTACGATTTCCTTTTCTGAATTAGAAGGAGAATCCCATAATCCTAAGTCGCTAATTATCAGAGTTTTTAAATGAAAGCGATATTTAGACGATTGAAGTATTAATCGGACTTGGTTGATATACCTTTTATGGTCATAATCCCTCATATATTCCAACACCATTTTTAAAATAGAGCGGATTTCCAAATTTTGTTCATTCTCTTCTATATAATTAATTATATCTCTTTCATCCTCTACGAAATGCCTTGATAAACAATAGTCATAGAAAGTTTGATGGAAAAACTGAAGGTTAGAGCCGTTAGTGATAATCAATTGGTTACTAAGAAGGTATTCCAATTCGCTTTTATAATCATTATTTAAAGAACTTCTTTTAAATGCTATTCTTTGTTCTTTATACATCTTGTTCGCTAAAAGATAAAGCAAATCACATACATTAGAATATCTTTTATTTATAACAACCTCCTCCCAAAGAATATTAAACAAATCATTTAAGGATGAAAGAGCGTTTAAGTTTATCTTATTTTTATTCGGTAATTTAGAAAATATTTCAAGGTGACTTGGTGTTCTTAAAAGTTCAATTACCCTCAGAGGTGGTTTTACATTAAAGTTTTGAAGTACCTTTTTTACCTCTTTTTTATCGAGTAATGAAGCTTTTACATTACCATATTCTTTATTTTTAAATGGCTTTAAATCGGCGTCATATCGCAAATCATAACTTCGAGAGGAAATAATAATTCTGATATTATTTTCATCTAAAAGTTCATTTATTATTCTTTTATAGATCAAAATATATCTTCGATCGGAAGAAAGAGTCTGAGATAATGCGTCTAACTGATCGAAAATGATTATCAGTTTTTTATTGTATCTATTTAATGCTCTTATTATACTGAGGAATGTTATCTTTTCGTTCATAAAAATAGCCTCTCCCAAATCTTTCACATTATGAAAATAATAATTGTCTGATTTGATTCCTAAAACCAGATATTCTTCTTCTTCAATTAATTGATCGTAAAGGTTTTTTAAGATTACAGACTTCCCCGTTCCCTTGCCTCCTTCAAGAACTAAAAGATTCTTTTTATTTGAATCTAAATCGGTATTTATCCATTCAATTATCCTATCGGTTTCCTTTCTATCAATATGAGAGTTTTCTTCTTGACCAAAATAATCTTTTACATCAGACAAAAAGGAAGAAGCCTTCTTGAAAGATTTCTGCAAATTCTCAAAATCAATTTCCGAATATAATTCGTTATATGCTTCTTCTCCACAGAAAACCTTACACCACTCAGCTCCAAAAAAATCATTTACAATTTGTGGATGGGTTTTTAAAGTCCTATTAAAAAAAGAAGCATCCCATACTATAAATTGCTTATGATATTTTTCGCGGTATTTTTTTTTAATGTCTTCTGCTTCTTTTTGAAGCTTAACATCTGCTATATCAGCAGAAGTACATAAATAGAAACGAGATGTTTTACCAAACCACTCGCCATTACGAAATTGTTCTTCAATCTTCCCCAGCTGAGACACATTGATTTCCCTATATCTCTTAGATTGGTATGTATTATAAAAATCACCCTTCTCCTTTTTGGCATAAATATCAATTCCATCCTGGGGCTGCCCTTTTCTACCTAAAATTTCACATTCACTTATTTTAAAATCATCAACAATTTCTACTAACCTCAAACAGAGTATTTCAAAATTTTCCCAGGTTATTTCATGAAATGGAAGTTCCATGTTTTTAGAAGAAACTGGAGGCGAATAATTATCAGTTGTAGGCCTTTCTTTTAAGTAATTTGGTGTCATATTTGTTTTACATACATAATAAATTGGTTTAATATACTAATCCTCCAACTCCCCCTTAAAAGCCCGATCCAACAAACTACTCTTCAACGCCTCAAAATCCTCCCGTTTTTGTTGGCAATCGGAAACCAAACCATCAATTTCTCCAAAAAGAGAATCTAACTTTTGAACGATTTTTGTGATTGTTTAAAATGTTATTTTATTAAAATCGATCTCCTTAGAAAACCTCTCAATGCAAACCCAATAAAGGGGGTACCTTCATATTAAAACTTGACTCCGTTCCGCCATCAACTTCCTCTAAATTTGTGTAACAAACCAGACAATTGCTCATTATCTTCTATGAATGTCAGCAAATATTCTTCTGTAATATGGAATTGTTTATTATTTCTGTCTTTAGTAGCTAAAATTTGTTCATCATCTTCATTAGTGATTTGAAAGCTGTGAATAATTCTATTTCTTTTATCTACAATTTTTTTGAATAAATTGGCAATTTCTTCGCCAGACTTTTCTGTTATAGTCCTTTTTATCGGTTTCTTCAATTGACCCGAAGTTCTGTCAATTAACTCATACCAATCATAATTTTGACTATCAGTTCGTAAAATATTTTCAATCACAATAGCATTATTGGAAATGAAAACACAGAGTGCAGATCCCAGTAATTCTCTATATCCTTTTTGTGGCAGAGCTTGACGAGTATAGTTTTCGTACATATAATTTTATTTAAAGTTCATATATATTCAATCATTTTGATTAAAAAGGCAAATCAACCTCCTCGTCATCATTCCTGCTGTCAGTAAACCAGTCCGGCAATTCGTCAATTTCCTCATTTGATTCCTGTTCAAATCCTATTGCGGTCGAAGTATCCTCATCATTAATCTCCTTTTTCCAAATATCTGTTAATTTTATTGTTTTACTATTTGGCTGATATTTTTCATCTTCAAGTTTTTTTATTTTTACCATTACTGGTAATTTAGCTGCCAATCCTGCTAGTATACAAGTTCCGGTTGGCAAAATAGATAGTGATTCAAAGGAAACTTTATCCAAATAAGAAACTGTTTTTTCTATCGCCTCAATGTCTTTGATATTTATTAAACGATGTAAAAAATAATTATGAAGCTGGGAAATAATGGTCTGTGAAATATCATTTGGTCGTTGGCTTGCAATAGTTAGAAATGTTCCAAATTTTCTCCCCTCCTTAATTATCTCCTCAAAAGTTTCTAAACGGTAATCCTTCCAAGTTTCACTTTCTCGGATTGACGTATATGATAAAATATTATGTGCTTCATCAATTATTATATTCAAATGCTCTTTATAGGTTTCTCTGTTTACTCGCTTTTGCTCTTCATAAATGTATTTGCAAACAATAAGTGGAATAAATTTTTTCGCATCTATGTTGCAATCATTTAGATCAATGATGCACAGATTCGGTTCTCCTTCAGAAAATAGATTTGAATCCTTATTAAAATTCACGATTTTCTGTAAATCATTGGCTTTACTTTCCAATTTATTAATTGCCGGTGCAATATGATCAAATTGAGCTCGATCGTCGAACAAATCATATATCAATCTTAATTTAAAGAATATAAGAAGTTCATCAATAAAGTTTATTGGAAATTCAAAGTTATTTATCTCTAAATATAAATTTGTATTCTTAACGTCTTCCTCTTCAATTGGTTTTCTTTCACTCTCTATTTTAAAATATTCATATGTGTTTTGAAAATCTACATCTTCTCTTAGCCTTGCCCACTGCGCCTCTTCATTAGAGTAATTAATTATTTCTTCTAAATGATCAATTAACTGATAAGCTTTTTGCTTATCCGACATCGCTAGTACATCTTTAAGAGCCAGTTTCAGTATATTTCGAAAATGATTTATAGGATATTCACTACTCTTCACTCTCTTATATAACTTAATAACCCTTTTTATAAATGGCATTTGTGTTTTTTCCGTCGCACTAGAAAGAATTGAAAGAATTTCCTCATTAATAAGAACATCTTCAGAAAGTGGCAATTTATTTTCAGAACTTATATCCTCTTCTTTTTTTCGCGTACTTAAAAAAAAGACCTTTTTATTTTCTGTTATTGTAGAAATACCAGAGTACTCCCCATTAAAATCAATCAATAAAAATTTCGAATGCTTTTGAAAGCCAGTATTCTCCCCAAACTTCTCAAATAAAGAATGGTAAATACTGGCTAAAGAATAAGATTTGCCACTACCAGTGTTACCGAAAATGCCAATGTGGCTGGCGAAAAGACTATTTACTCCGACATTAATTTCCTTTGTTAGCTCTGAGCTTAAATGTCCAATTTCTATCGGTTTATCTTCTTCATCAACAAAATTATGAACTCTGTCATATTCCTCTTTTGTCAAGATATAACATATATTATCAATGAGTGGAAGATCCTTCACCCCTTGATTGAATTTTCCTCCTTCAAGGAAACCCACGATTTTAACTTTGAGCACCCTGACAATCTTATTAGTTTCGTGCTTATAGTCTTTTTTTTCTTCGGCCTTATCTTCTGTAATCTCTTCTGCTTCAATTATACCAATGATGCGCTCAAATCCTTTGTTTATTTTTATATAACTTCCTACTGAAACATTTTTAATCAAAGAACCGTTATATAAAAGATGTGGAACGTTTTTCATTTTATCCACCACAACCTCTATGGTTCTGCCTCTAACGCTTTTCACTATTCCAACCCTTAGTACAGCTCTTTCCATAATCATTTCTTTTTAGCTTCCGGAATAGATTTAAGTATTCCTTTAAGGTTCTTATTTAATTTGTCCAATGAATAGAAACCTTCATTAACTGAAAGACACTTCACATTATTAAAGAAATCAAATTTACTATCAAAACCATCTTCACTCTCCTTACTGCATAAGATATAGATTGTCAAGGTAGGATTAGATTTCGCAACCCTTTGCGTAATTCTCAGAATATGTTCATCAGAAAATGAAAAACCAAGTACAAACAAAACAGAATTCTCTCTTTCCAAATGATTTGAATAGAGCCGAAGCATTTCGTAGTAATGTAAATTCCTGGTTGTGTCTTCAAATTTCTTCTTAGTAGGATTAACCATTACTATTTTAGAATAAAGCACCAAGAATCGTTTTATTATCTTCATTTTATCGTCTCCAACCTCTAAACTTTTTATATATTTCTGGTTTCCAGATTGACAATAGTCTGAGATAACTTCATAACTCTCGAATAAGTCTGATTTTCCACTTATTAGTTCGTCTATTTTTTCAAGGTTTTCCAAGTTTGCATCAAGAAGCACTTCATATTCGTTTTCATTTCTTTCAGCTCCTTTTTGCCAGTTTAGACTACCGTGAATTTTAAATAAATTAAATAGAGGTTGTTCTGATGTATATTCGTAATGAGAACTTCTTTTGAAAATCGAATTGTGAAAATTGGCAGTATCAAATAAAACCTTTCTCCGCCCGCTAAAACCATCATTAAATACGGCTTTATTCCGTTCTAAGGCTTCTTCCAAAAACACATCAACATTTGTTGTAAAAACATTGATTTGCTTACTTATAAGTTCAAGGTCTTTTAAGGAAATCAATTGATTTAAAGTATCTATAAAAGAATTGTAAGTTTTCCGAACTTCTATAAACTCATCACACTTACCCCGTTTTCTTTCTTTACAGTGAGACTTATACTCTTCTATATTTTGCACATTACATAACAAGTTACCTATAAGACATTTCTCTAAGTATTCTTTATATATACTTGCTTCGAGTAATTTTAATTTCTTTTTATCAGCAACTTGCTGATTTATGTAGGTAATATTTTTTTCCAAATCTCCCAAAGTCTCAAGAAACGGCATCGAGGCTCCCGAGCCAATGAGAAAGTTAATATGGGCACTTTCGATTGTTCTTTTTAATTCTTCAAATTGTTCTTCCACCATTTTTAATTTTATTCTACAACTCCCCCTTAAAAGCCTGATCCAACAAGCTACTCTTCAACGCCTCCAAATCTTCTCGTTTTTGTTGATAATCGGAAACCAAACCATCAATTTCTTCGAAAAGTGCATCTAATCTTTGAACGATTTCTTGTTGGGTTTCTATATCTGATAAAGGAATTTTCAAACTTTTCAAGTTGCTATCTGAAATCGCTGGATACTGAGCTCCTCTAATAAACGGCTGTATCAAATCCTGCACAATATTGGTTAGTAAAAAATAAAACAAATATTTATTAAGAAGTTTATCAGGTTTTGTTCTTAACAAACAGAAGCCAGTAGAAGCGATCGGATTATTGAAATCTTCTTCTACAATGGCTATATTCTTTAGGTTAGGCCTTGTCGTTGCAAAAAGAACATCTCCTTTTTTTACTTCTCGTTTGGCCCGACTTGGAGCTTCTCTTCCTTTTAATATTTTTGGCTTCTCAATTACTTTTTTATCCTTATCCACTGAAGAAATATCTAAATATGTGAACTCTTCATTTGAAAATTCTTTTTTCGGATGGATATTTTTAGTTTTTTCTAATAAATTATTAATTTTCAATTGTTCATTATCCATTGAAAACTCCTCATCCAACACACTCAATTTCAAGGCTTCTGCCTGTTCAATATTTTGATCGATTAAGGCGAGGGAAGCGTCAATTTCGGCAAATAATCCGTCTAATTTAGAAACGATACGGCGTTGTTCGGGAAGTGGTGGGAGGGGGATTTTTAATTTTCCTAATTTCTTTCCATTCACATTAGGTTGTGCAGCCCCAACCTCGTGTCCTCTTATCTGAGTCCAATAGTCATCCGATTGAAAAAAGTACTGCAAAAACTTAGGAAATACTTGTTGTTTAGGAACAATTCTAATCAAATATGAAGCAAAGACAGAATTTTCTATTTCTTCTATTAAAAAGGATTTTCCAACTGTTGCTCCAGTACGGGCAAAAACAATATCATTTGTTTTTAATTTATACTTTTCAATCTGTTCTTCACCTTCAATATCACTAAAAGGAACTGATTCCCAATCAACCTTATTATTCTGAATATCAGTTATTCTTAAATATCTATAGCTTCCTTTATCAATGGATTTTCCGGTATATCCATATTGAATTTTTTCAGCTATATCCTTAACAAAAACAGTTTTAAAACCTTCCCTTGTCAATTTTCCATTATCAACTATCAATTCCTTATTTTTCATTATCATATTTTAATTTTTCACGCAAAGTTCGCAAAGGTTTTCTTAACGTGCTTTGCGAGAAACCTTTCATTCTTCAATTTTTTCACACAAAGTCCGCAAAGTCTTTTACGCAAAGGGCGCAGAGGTTTTCTTAGCGTGCTCTGCGTCTTCTTAGCGTGCTTCGCGAGAAACCTTTCATTCTTCAATCAATTCTTCAATTCTTCGCAAATGCGCATCAATCTTTTTATCATTCGCTTTTAATTCTGATATCAATGCTTTCGGCGATCGATGAATTACTTCTACTATTTTATTCGGGTTTTTAGCGCTGATGTCGTAGTCCTTGATTTCGGAAACTTTTACCGTCCAGTCATTACATTCATCACTTACTTTCTTGTTGGTGGCATTTCGTTTCTCAGGATGTTTAAACAAGTCTACAAACTCTTCTAAATGCTCATAAACAATAGGTTTGTTTTTGGTCAAATTATATGGTGGATTCACTTCGTAATACCAAATTTCGGAAGTAGCACCCTTGCGGTCAAAGAATAAAACATTCGTTTTCACTCCACTATATGGTAAGAACACACCGCTGGGTAAACTAAGAATAGTATGAACATCGAAGTTCTCCAGTAAGTCTTGTTTAATAGCTTTAAATGCATTGTTAGTTTGAAATAAAACCCCTTCAGGAACAACAATAGAAGCACGTCCTTCCAACTTTAGCATCTTCATAAAATGTTGTAAGAACAACATTTCAGTCGCATTTGTTTCTATTGGAAAGTTTTGCTGAACTTGCGACTTCTCCTTTCCTCCAAAAGGTGGATTTGCTAGAATAATATTGTGTCGGTCTTTCTCTTGAATATCACGAATGTTACTGGTTAGCGTATTCCCTTTATATAAATTAGGACTTTCTATACCGTGTAGAATCATATTCATCATCCCCATTACATAACCCAAAGAAGTTTTCTCTAGGCCATAAAAGGTTTTCTTTTGAATGGTGTCCATTTCCGTTGGAGAGTAATTAGCTCTTTTCTCTTCAGTAGTCAAGAAGTCAAAAGCTTCTACCAGAAAACCACAGCTCCCTGCAGCCCCATCGTAAACACTTTCTCCAACTTGAGGGTCAAGAGTCTCTACCATAGCCTTTACAACAGCCCTAGGCGTATAGAATTCTCCTGAATTTCCTCCATCCGATCCCATCCCTTTCAATAAGTTCTCGTAAATATGAGAAAGTTCAAAAAGCTCATCGGAACTCTGGAAGTTTAATTCATCAATGATATTGATAATTTCTCGTAGAGTATGCCCACTAACAATACGGTTATCTAAATACTCGAAAATAGCCCCAATTTTATACTTCATAGAAGTTGGATCTATTTCATTTATTTTAAAATCTTTTAGATATGGGAAAAGCTGGCTATTGACCACTTCCATTAAATCATCACCAGTTAACGCCTTTAAGTCTAGTCTTCCATTTTCATCTTTAGGTGCTGCCCAATTATCCCAACGCAAATCTTCCCGAAGAAGAAATTCATAATCCTTACCATTAAGCTCTGCCTCATCGGCTCTATTCAGCTCATAATCGTTTAAAAATTTCAAGAACAAGATCCAAGAGATTTGTTCTGTATAATGCATCGCACCACTAATTCCATCGTCACGACGAAGGATATCGGTAATACGGTCTATTTTATTTTGTATTTCACCCATTATTGAATTTTATTTTTTAAATAATTATATATAGTAACGATATCTTCAGAAATCTCTTCTTTGGGAATAATACTAATAACTTCATCAAGCATATCCTCATTAAAGCCATTACTATCATTGTATAGTGGTTTAACAACTGCTTTAAATTCTCCATTTCTAAAGTCTGTTATATTATCTAAATTATCACCAATATCATATTCTGGAAAGTTGTAAAGCTTATTTATTTCTTCTTTGCATTCTTTAGCTTCAAATAGAGATGGAGATAATAAATAGTTTTCAATTTCCCTTCTTTTTAAACTTAGAAGATGTGTTCTAGTTTTATTTGAATTAAATTTCTTTATATCATTAAACTCTCTATTGATATTTACTGTTAGATTTTCTCTAATCTGATTTTCTGGCAACTCATCTTTGTCGCATAATAAAAAGATTTCTTTTGTAAGGGTTTCATTTCCATGATTCCTTTCTTTAAACTCTTTTATAAAATTTAATTTTCCTTTTCCAAAAACTTCATCAATGCCATCAAAGCTAGAAGAAACAGAAAGTGGAAGAAACTTATCTAAAGTCGGAATAACTTTTTCTCCGATTTTTTTAATTGCTAATTTTCTGAAAATCTCCCAATCATTTATGTTATCTATTAATACAGGGAATTCAACTCTCGATAATATTTTATATTGATAGCTTTTATCACCAATAACTGAGTTTAGTCTTTTTGAAAGTTCTCTAAATGGAATGTTTTTCTCAACCATTCCTTTATCTACAAGTCGAATGTTCTTAAATTCGTTTTGTAAAATAGAGTCAGAAATATGTGTTGTACTTAGTATTGTTCCTTCAGCTTCGTGCAATACTCTCCACATCAAAAGTAAGTTTTTGTAATACAAATGTGAGTCTGCTTCATCTAATAAAAATATTGTATTAGAACCATCAAATAAATCCATTAAAGCATAAAGGGAAAGCAACTGATATTCACCATCACTAAGATTATGAAAGTCTAAATCATTTTTAAATTTTAAAGAAAAGTCAGACCAATCAATATTTGCTAACCAGCCATGTGTAGCTAAAGCCCAAAAACTAAATATCTTCTCAATATTTTTATGCGTGAATATTTTAAATGCTTTATCTGAATCAAGAATTAAAGATCTCTTTACTAAATTATCCATATTTAGAAAGTCAAAATCGATTTCAAATACATCTATAATTTTTTCTAAAGCTTCATGAAAATATGTTTTTCTATATAAGTTATCCTCAAAATTATAACCATCCTCTCCTTCAACTCCATACTTTTCATTTTCAACTTCTTTCCTTATTCTTTCCACATAAGCTTTTCTTATTCTAAACTTAAAATGCAACTTACTAGAAATGTCATCTCCAAATTCGTTTACCTCAATATAGTTACCGTTTAGCAAATAATTCCTCACTTTTCCATTAGGCTCTAAAACTGTTGCCCAAAAGACAAGTAATTTCAACCAATCTGGGTTAAAATAAAATGAGTGAATAATTTCATTACTTTGAGCTAAATATCTATTGCTTTCTTTCTTATGCTTATCGAATAGCGTAGTAAATAATTCGTTTTGACCAGAACTAAAAGCAATTATTTTATATTCTCCATTGTCAATATATTTTTCAAAAATAGCCTCTAAAATTGATGATTTACCAGAACCATTTTCTCCAATTAGCGTAGCAATTTTATTTGGAATATGTAAAGTCTGAATTTCTGATGCAATTTTACTTTTAAATTCTAATCTCATTTTCTTTAACTAACCTTATAAATCTGTTTCTGCAGATCATAATACGCATTAATAATGTTACTTGTACTACCGAAAGCTTGTTTTGCATCTTTGGTTGTTCCCAAGTTAATTCGGATTAAATCTGTGAGTTTACTTCGCCCTAGTTCTTCAATTCCGTGTTGTTCATATACATTAAGCACATAGTCTAAAAACTCTCTAGCTTTTAAGTCTTTATACACGGTTAGATACTTATCACTTCGAACATCGTTAGCTCTATCGCTTCGAGTTTTAATGTCTGTACTAAAAGAGATATGCGCTAGGATATCGAAAATATCAGTCTCTGGAGAAGCTATCATCTTTTGCATAGCTTGCAATTGCTCCGAATCAAATCCTAATTCGCTTAATTGAATTAAAAGCTCTGTTCGTGTTTCAGGGTTCGCCCAAACTTTACGCAGTTGCTCCTCATTTTGATATAAATGTGGTAAATCACCCATCAATTTCTCTAAAAACTGTTTGGCGGTTAATGGTCTTCCGTTTTCATCAATATAGCGTGTTTCTACATCTATTACTTTCAGTTTTCTCCCATTGGACAACTCTATTATGACTTTTTCTGGTGTTTCTGAAGCTTCTCCTGCCTGCTCGTATTCCTGATCTTTCTCTTCTTCTATTTCAGCTTCTAACTCGTCTATTTCATCTAATGCATCGTATTCATCCTCTGTCGGAATCACATCCCCTTCTTCAACCTCAATTTCATCTTCTGGAATGCCATCCCAGTCTATATCGTAAAACTTGTTACTAGCTCCAACAAAGTCAATGATTGTAAAGAAATCTTTCCCTTCAAACAATCGAGTTCCTCTTCCTATAATCTGTTTAAACTCTACCATAGAGCCAATAGGTGCAGTAAGAACAATATTTCGAACATTAAGAGCATCTACTCCAGTAGTCAACATTTTGGAAGAAGTCAAAATCACTGGAATATCTTTGGTGTTATCTTGGAAAAGCTCTAAAAACCTTCGGCCAATAATTCCTTCATCAGAAGTAATTCGCACACAGTAATCTGGATCTGTTACTTCTTTAAAATCATTAATCGCATCTCGTAAATCCAATGCGTGAGACTGATTTGCACAGAACACAATCGTTTTATCCATCTTACCTATATGCTTCAAGATAGACTTGGCGATGAGTCGAGTACGACCTGGCAAAGTGATTTTTCTTTCAAAATCTTTAATTTCATAAACACCTTGTTCTACTTCGCCCTGTAAAACTCTATCCCCTTCCGTAAAGATATATTCATCAATATTAGTTCTGATACGCTTTACCTTATATGGCGTTAAGAAACCATCATTAATACCATCTTTAAGAGAATACTCATAAACTGGTTTTCCAAAGTATTTGTACGTATCCACATTATCCTCTCGTTTAGGTGTGGCCGTCATACCAATGTGAACACCACTTGCAAAGTGATCTAAAATAGCACGCCAACTACCTTCTTCATTAGCACTCCCTCTATGACACTCATCAATAATAATTAAATCAAAGAAGTCACTTGGATATTCTTTATAATAACCGCCCCAATTTTCCCGTTCGGCAATGGCTTGGTATATTGCAAAGAAGATATAAGCATTGGTAGGTACTCTACCGTTTCTCTCTCGTATTTCCTCTCCATCGATTTTGATTAAATCACTTTCATAATGGTTAAAGGTGTTAATCGCTTGGTCTGCCAAAACATTCCTATCTGCTAAGAATAATATTCTAGGCCTGCGGTCTTTTCCTTCCACATTCCACTTTGCTTGAAGTAGTTTGTGAACAATCTGTAAGGCAATAAATGTTTTTCCTGTTCCAGTTGCCAAGGTTAATAAAAGTCGCTTCTCTCCATTAGCAATATGCTCAAGAGCACTGTTCACCGCTCCTTCTTGGTAATATCTTGGTTCAAATTTTTCTAAGAGAAATGGTATTTTATGTAAGTGTTCCTTTAAGTCTTTGTTCTTATTGTAAACTCTATCATATAACTCATCAGGTGTAGGAAACTTGTTTACGTATTGCCCTTTACCCTTTGATAACTGAAACTCATATATCTCCTTCCCATTACTAGAATAAACAAAGTCGATGTTAAGCTTCCTTCCGTAGTCAATAGCTTGCTGTAAGCCTTCCGTAGGATGAAGCGAAGCTTTCTTGGCCTCAATTATAGCAAGCTTCACATTATTATATCGAAGTAAATAATCAACAAACAGACGCTTCCCACGCTTATTTCCGATTAGCTTTCTTCCATCCGTAAAAAAATATTCACGTCTAATATGAGAAGACTCCCAATTTTGATGTGCTAACTGAGGGTCTATAAAATTCGCTCTTGTATCTGCTTCTGAGTAGTTATTAATCATACCTAATTATTTTTCCTTGTTAGAAACAAGTAATTCCCTCACATCCATATCCAGAAGCTCTGCAATAGCATTCAAGTCTAGCAATGATGGTTGAACACTCTGACTGCACCATCTAGATATAGTAACTTGACTTTTCCCTAACTTTTCAGCCAGCCACTTATTAGTTCTTCCTTTTTCTGCTAAAACTGCTTTTAGTCTATTGACCTTCATCATCGGACATTAATTTATCATTAGATGCTAAATTTAACAATACTTTTAATACTTTCAAAACCTATTTTAATATATTTGTTATTGAACATATTACGAACAGCGTAAGCTATCTTTTTTTGGCGACTGAAAACTGCGAAATTTTCAAAAAGACCAAAAACTTGATAGACTTACGCCTGTGCCAAGTACTGGCGTGGGCGTTGTCTTTCTGGTCTTTGGGTATCGCAGTACCTCAGTTGCCGATTGATTTTCGTTCACGCCTTTTTCAATTAATATACTTATGGCACAGGAAAAGTACTACTTCAACGAGTTAGATTCTCCAATTAAAGACTGGATGTGCTAACTTAGCCTGCAGTACAAGTTAAGTGCAAAAATATTATCTAATCATTTATATATTCAATTTACTTGTATTTTGAATATCAAATAAATTTGCTTAATTTTAAGATATTCAAAATATTTTTAATCTGAAATCTCACAAAATGAGTAACAAATCTAGTAAATTTAAGGCAAGTCATATTCTAATTTCTTCTCTGGTTGCATTAATTATAACTTTTTTTGTTATTTCAGATAAAATAGCCTTACTAGATAACTTAGCGGTATTAATAGCAATTTGGTCCATACCTGTTTTAATATTATTAATTACCGTCATACGTGATTTAATTTTACCAAAAATGAATAACGAAACCATTAAATTTAAATCTAAAGACACCCTAATTACCTCTTTGGTTGCATTAATTATAACCTTTTTTATTACTGCAGACAAAATAGCTCAACTTGATAACTTAGCGGTATTAATGGTAATCTGGTCCATACCTGTCACACTACTATTTTTTACCGTTATACGTGATTTGATCTTACATAAAACATAAAATAAAAAACAACACATCTTGGGTAATGGGAATGATTTTATTACCGTTACCAACGGCAATATTATATGCTTTTAAAAGAAAACAGGTTTTGTTAAATTTGGAATAGTCGATTAAAAAGATAAGAATCGATTTTCCTTTTGGTGCTGGCTCGAGTTTATAACTCGGGCCAAAGAAAACGCGAGTTACTACCTCGCGAAAGCTTATAATAGGAACTAGGTGCTTTAAATTATCAAACCCACGAGAAAGATTCTCGCGGGCGTGGAATCTTTGAATAAAAATCATGACAATCATTTTCAATTAACATGAACAAACCACACTCATAATGGGGTTAAAACCCCCAGCTCGACACTATTCTTTTACCCCACAGCTAAAGCAGTGGGCAATAGTATCTTTCTATATTTTTTTGACCAGATATGTTTATTCTTTCTCTGTTATTGCTTGAGCGATAGCAAAGGCATTTCTAAACAAGCGAAGTGTAGCGAGCAACTAACCCGTTGGAGCTTGCGACAACACTAAACCTTCTAAACAGTTCCAAAGAATAAATAAAGTCATTAAGACTATCGATTACTCACCCACAGGTTCACCGACAACTGAGCACTGACCCCTCATAACGCCTGAGCTAGCGAAGGCACATAACACGATAACCACATAACGATTCACCAATTCACCGCGTAGGTACCAACAGCACCGAAGCTACCATGCTTTTATTCTTATAATAACAAACTACTAACGACAAGCATTCCTTCTTATATTTACTTTTTTGCATTGCCTAAATCATCGAGAAATCGAGACCCCGATACCTCGGGGAAAGTAACAAAAAACTCTAGACCATACTTGTACATCGGTCAACGCTCGTAAGTACTGGCTAAAATAAAAAGTCAGATTAAGCATTAGAGCTTCGATGAATACGCACGTCTGACAAGTTTTATTTCTTAACGCCAGTACTTACGGCCTGTGGCGAGACCTCGCTATCCACACTCGATGTCCTGCGCAACGGTCGGCTTTAGTAATTTTACTTCTTATAGTTACTAGTTTTAAATTGGATATTATTTTTATAAAGTGACATTTCTAATGGGGTTAAAACCCCTACTGATAACACTTATTATATCCCACTGCTAAAGCAGTGGGCAATAGATATCTTACTATACTTTTTTAGATCTGATAGGTACATTATAAGGAAAGAATTTCCTGTCCACCAATCACTGAGCACTGACCCCTCATCACGCCTGAGCGACAGCAAAGGCATTTCTAAACAAGCGAAGTGCAGCGAGCGACTAACCCGTTGGAGCTTGCGACAACACTAAACCTTCTAAACAAATCACGAAGAATAAGTAAAGTCGTAATCCCAGAGCCACATATCGTTGAACACAACTTAGGAGTTATTTGCTGGGTAATAGGTCCTTAACAAGTTTATTGGCTTCCAACTTAAAAACTTTATTATATCCGAATAAAGTATAGTGTACAAAATCATTGGTATACTCTATAATCGTTGGGTTTAACATTTGTTTTTCTGGATGTTTATGTGCCAAGTAATTATCGAAAATAATAAGTACTTCTGCAGGCGATAAGTTTTCTAAGCGATATATTTTATTATTCTTTAAGTATACCACATGACTAAAGGACATAGTATAGCTTGTGGCTATTAAACTAAAGTCCATATTTCGATTGTGAAACTCTTTTCTTAAGGCAGATAAATAAGCTTGTCTAGATAGTCCCATAAACCATATGTTAACCTCTTCATTAAAAATACGGACCAACTTTTCTACGGTATAGCTAGCAAATTCCTCTGCATACTTTTTATAATAACTATTACTCATCCTAATTAAATTTAAATATGGCTAACTCATTGTTACGCCATACATGGTTAGATAATTTCTTTATATTCTTACTTAAGCTCAGATAACCATGCTTTTAGCTCTGGAAGTTTGCCATCTTTCTTACAATAGCCACACCACCAATCATCGGTAGTAGTAACTAGCTTAATGGGGTGATTTCCGCCACTTGGACAATTAGCCAACCAGCTAAATGCATCGTCTCCAGATGGTCTAGGACTAAGGTCTTGCTCCTCTAAAAAGGTGATTAGTGGCGTTATTGTTTCTTTGGCTTTGTCGCTATTGGTTTCGTTCTCCGAAAGAATGCCCTGAATAATCGCCTCGTATTCTTCTTCGATAAATAAGGGACTACGCTCAAAGTTAAGCACGCCTTGATAAGGTAAGGTTGCTTCGAAATAGTGACGTAGAATAAAAGTTAGATTTTCTCTAAGCGTCTTATACCTTAGTTTATATTGTGCTATAAGTTCTGGAGCATCTTCAGAGAAAGAATAGGCTAATTGGATATAGTCATCGTCGGTTAGACGGTAATAAAACTTCAACGCTACACCCCAAAGGTTGTCGCTGAGTTCTAGGAAGTATTTTAATTCTTGGAGAATGTTTTCTGTGCTACCTAAATCTAGGTCAGCATTCATTTTTACACCTTCTTGGGTGGAAAATACAGTTTTCATATAATGCATAGTTTTTAAGTTATGCATCAGGACTTTGTAATATAAGTGGAGGTTCATTTATTTTGACAGAACTGTCCGTATACTAAACCACCGTTGCTTTTGTGCTCGGTTGGTACGCATGTATTGCGTTCCTGATACAAGGGCAAATATAGGAAATTATTTTAACATATAAAAATAAGATTAAAGTTATAGGTTTTGAAGGAGTCTTAGTGGATAAAACAAAAGTGCAATCTATCGCTACGCTCAGAGGGCAGGTGCCGAAAGCCAACAAGTTGACTTTGGAAGAGTAGAACGATTTTGTTGCTCAAAATCGTTGGGTTGAGTTTTCATAAAAGAGTTAAATTCATCCGCTGAATGAAAAAAAGAAATTATCGAGGAAAGCTACTAAACGAAACATAAAGCCACAATTATAAAATCATTATAGTACGAGATCCGTAAATTCTAAACCGTCCCTTGACAAAAAAACGAGGCGTCCATAGAATTTGTGCGCCGTTAAAAAAACAAACGTTTTTAGGCGCGCAAATCCGTAATGGACCGTTCTTTTTGTTACCGGACTAGAGTTTTTTCTTAGTTTTTTGGGCAATGCAAAAAAGTAAATAAAGATGTTAAGGTTTAATCTTCGGAAGGAAAAATTGATTTAAAACAAAAGAGCATTCTATCACTACGCTCAGAAGTCAGGTGCCGTAAGCCAACAAGTTAGCTTTGGAAGAGTAGAACGATTTTGTTGCTCAAAATCGTAGGGTTGAGTTTTTAAATAAACCTTATACTCATCTGCTATTTGCCAAAGGAAAACCCACTACTTTATCTATACCCAGCAAACCTTGTATAGATTCAACACTTTTGTTTTGACATAAAGTTGTTCTAAACAAGCGATCCAGCGAGCGACTAACCACTTAAACGACTAAACAAATTGGAGTAGATATTTCCTCAGCCATCAGCTATCAGCAAAAAATAGCTCCTAATTACCAGACCACCGTCCCCTGGCCCCTGGTTACTCTAATCTAGCGTGCCAGTGAGCGACTAACCGGTTAAACGACTAAACAATTTGGAATAAATATTTCCTCAGCGATCAGCCGTTAGCCATCAGCAAAAACTATCTTCTAATTACCAGATTACCGTCCACTGACCTCCGAACACTGATCCCTAATTACTCTAACCTAGTGAGCCAGCGAGCGTCTAAACAATTAAACGACTAAGCAATTTGGAAGAAGTAGGATATGTGCCCACGAGAAAGATTCTCGCGGTAGCGGAGTGGAAACAAGTATGATGTGTGAAAACTCAACCTTCCGATTTTGCGAAGCAAAAACAATATACCCTTCCAAAG
>Ga0209487_1000770_pt1 | contig 28339 bp, 28 predicted proteins | sample Poulit2012_FD_187524 | JGI IMG/M metagenome (GOLD analysis project Ga0209487, IMG submission 187524) | Agricultural soil microbial communities from Georgia to study Nitrogen management - Poultry litter 2012 (SPAdes) (version 2) | ecosystem: Environmental > Terrestrial > Soil > Agricultural land...
TTATTATATATTACCACAAATATTAGCAAATAACTTCCAATATCGCAAGTTTAAAAAGGTTTATTTTACAAAATATGTGAATGAACTCATTCGTGTTCGCGTTTTTAAAAACCCAGCTAGATCAACGCCAGGTTTTTTTGTCTGTCCAATAAATTTGGTTAATGATTGGAAAAACCGCCAAGAATGCTCCGTTTTGTTGCGAGTCCTCCCTACTCCTCAGGTTTGCTATCCAACTGGTTTGGGGCTGGAGTTTTTTTTACTCGCTTGTTTATATTTTTTTCGGGTTGCCTCACCCCCACGAATATGCCGGATTGATTTGTGATATTCAAGAATCTGCTTGACTTCATTTGCTAATTCGGGATTAATTTCCGGTAAGCGTTCTGTTAAATCTTTGTGGACCGTGCTTTTGGAGACACCAAATTCTTTCGCTATCATTCGGACCGTTTTCCGCGTCTCGACGACATGTCTCCCTATCCGGATCGTTCTCTCTTTGATGTAATCGTGCACACCATTCGCCTCCCTAAGTTGCTTATTTCCGAGGTGTTATTTGAGACAAGGTGTAACCTATTTATTGTGGGTCATACGAAAGTAAGCATAGTGGCTGCAGGGATAACATGATTTATGCATATAGATGGCGTTTTCACAGTGGGGATACCTTGTTATGTAATGGACTGAGTACGACATACACTCAATTTAGACCACACATTTACTCACCTCAAGAGTTTTCTGAATGCTCGGTTTATAACATTTTATTACTCGACTGAAATATTTATGAGTGAATTTAAAACTTTAATGAATTTCATAATACCGGTTTAGTGCAACACCGTTACAACATATAGTTTCGTTGATCCATTCTTAACTACATATTGTATCGATATTGCCGATTTTGGCAATTATGAAATTCATTCACTTAAGTGAAATGGACAGGTCGTATATTTTATACAAGCTGGGGCAAAAATTTCCGATCCAAAAGCATATCAACCGATTCCTGTTAACATTCTATGAATCGAAGCCAGTCTTCATTCCAAATATAACGTTAATAAGCAAATTTCTGGGAGGTCCGCATATCCATTTCGGAATATAAACAGAAGCAAAGGACAGATGTCAATCATGAACGACAACAAAAAACCCTAGTAATGGTTACTAGGGTTATCATTTGAATCAATTTCTTTATGTCTCTATTTATTCCTCTACATCTGTTTCTGGATTCATCTCTGACTCTTCTTTCGATTCATCCTTGTCTTCATCAGGCATTGGTTCCATTTCATCTTCAGTATCGCCTGATTCCTCTTCGTCTTCTTCACTTTCGGACTCTTCTGCAGGCTCTTCTTTTTCTTCTTTTTCTTCTTCTGCCTCTGAATCTAGCTCATCTAACTTACTGAGAGGCTGACCGAAATAGGTTTCAGGATCTAGTCCATTTCCATCTTTGCGAAGTTGAAAATGAAGATGTGTACCGTTATCCTTACCAAATAGACTCTTACCTGCTGTACCAATCACATCACCTTGTGTTACTTTGGAATCCACATCCACATTTACTTCTCCTAGACTAGCATAGTAGGTGGTCACGTCATTCGCATGTGATAAAACGACGATATGACCTTGCAATGGATCCTCTTTTACCTCTGTTACCGTACCACTTAAAGATGCTGTTACATCAAATGCTTCACCATCAGCAGATGCAATGTCAATTCCTTCACTTTGATAGTAACGGTTGTTGTAAAGGACCAATCCATCTTCCTGATCCTCTTGTTCCGCGTTGTAATCATAGAATTTAGTTACGATTTCTGCTTGTTCTTGATCGGCTACAGGCATCTGAATATCTTCTTGTTGCTCCAATACGGCTTCGGCATCTTCTTCATACGGACTCGGATCGTAGTTATCTGTCACATTCGAATCTTCGACCGTATCTGTTTTTGCATTATCAACGGATTGATACCAAACGACAACCGTTAATAAGAGTGTCGCAATGATTAAGTACATTGCTGGGAAAAACCACTTCTTACGAAACATGCGACTCCATTTGTTTTTTGGAGTACCTCTGTTTTCTTCTTTCATTAGATCATCACCTCAACAACCATTCTGATCAGAAAAAAGAGATTATATACATCATTTGGATAAAAAGTGAAATAATGTTGAATAAATGGTCATGTTGAGGGCATTATATCAAATTGATCGCTCTGCACCATCATACAATGATGTGGAGCAGCATTAAAAAGACCCTCGTTATTTTGCAACGAGGGTTGGAGCTGTTTCCGCTATCGTACTGATTTCAATGTCTTTATAATAATAGTTCACAATGTCTTCGTAGTCTTTCCCTTCCTTTGCCATTCCATTTGCACCATATTGGCTCATTCCAATGCCATGCCCAAATCCTTTTGTCGTAAAGATCATGTGGTCTTGATTTTGCTCCACTTCAAAATCACTGGATTGTAAGTTTAGTTTATCGCGTGTTTCACGTCCTGAGAATTGGTGATCAGCTAGTTTCATCTCACTCACACGTTTACTCCCCGTCCTCGTCACTTCAATCGGGATCGCTTGATCACTTTGTAATTCAACTCCTAAGGCCGCTTCAACTTCGCTAACTGTAAATACTTTTTGGTCCATAAACTTTGGAGATTCCTCATCCCAAGGACTTTCCACACTTCGGAGATAAGGAAGTTCATTTTCCCAATAGTCTTCTGAGTTTTCCGTATACCCATTACTCGTTGAAAAGAATGCGGGTGTAATCGGTGTGTCCTCATAGGTTAATATTTCTCCTTCTGTAGAGGCCACTGCTTCTGTTAACTTCTTCATATTATCCCCGTAATCGCTGCCCCATAATTTACGTAGCTCTTCTTCGCTCTGATAGACTTGATGTTCTGTTCCATCTGTCACATCATACTCTTCTTGATCGCCTTGATAGAGAAGGTGATTGATAATATACGTTCTGGCGGCAAGCCCTTGAGCTTTGAGCGCTTCTACTTCAAATTCTGATGGCATCTCTGAGGCGACGACGCCAAGAACATATTGTTCGAGTGGAACGTCTTCTACCTCATCAACATTCGTGCGCATGACCTCTACTGAGAAAAGAGAGGATCGAGCTGTCTTCGTCTGAACCTTTTCTTCCTCCTGTTCAACGGCAAATGCCTCCTGTTCATCATCATTCACATACGGAATAACGATGAGCGTCGGGATAATTAAGATGATGCCTATTAAACTGGAGAGGAATAAAACCATCGGTAATTTCCATGGGGATGTTGTCTCTATGATGGGTGCCTTCTTTTTACGCCTAACCGATAACTTGTTTGTTACACTCTTTTTTGTCTGCTTTCGGTATTCGTTTTTATTTTTGAGAAGTTGTTTGCGTTGATGATCATAGGATGACTTCCGTTTGTTTTTCTTTAATGACTTTGGGATCGTATTTTTATAAATATATTTTCTACTTATATGGCTTCCTCCTCACGAAATGATCGATCCAAATCATGTAGATGGATCGTTCTTCTAGCTTGCCTACTATTAAACATATACATGATTGCTTTATAATAGAACAACTTTTTATTTGTATAAATGGCAGGCAACATAATGATTCGTTTCTGCTGCGGTCCATACCGGCTTCTCATGCGCACAAATATCCATCACTTTCGGACAGCGCGTACGGAATACACAACCACTTGGCGGGTCAATTGGACTGGGGAGTTCGCCTTGTAAAATAATGCGCTCTCGCTGTGCTTCAATATCTGGATCTGGAATCGGGATGGCTGATAACAGTGCCTGTGTGTAAGGATGTAGTGGCCGTTCATAAAGATCCGCACTATCTGTCAACTCAACAAGATGACCTAAATACATGACCCCAATACGATCCGATATTTGCTTCACCATTGATAGATCATGAGCAATAAATAAGAAAGTGAGGTCTTTTTGAGTTTGTAAATCTTTGAGTAGATTCACGACTTGGGCTTGAACCGATACATCCAATGCAGAAATCGGTTCATCCGCAATAATAAACGCTGGATCCAGAGCGAGAGCCCGGGCAATACCGATTCGCTGGCGTTGACCCCCACTAAATTCGTGTGGGTACCGATTTGCATGATCACGCTGAAGACCGACTTCTTCTAAAAGCGTATAGACACGATCAAGCTGTTCTTGTTTTGATGGGTATAATTGGTGAATTTCCATCGGTTCTGTGATCACTTCTTGGACGGTTGAACGTGGATTTAATGAGGCATAGGGATCTTGATAAATCATTTGTATTTTTCGGTAGTAGGCAAACTTCTCCTTTTCATTTAATGTATGAATGTTCTTCCCCTCATAGAATATTTCCCCAGATGTTGTTTCATACAGACTCATAATTGTTCGTCCAATTGTTGACTTGCCACAACCGGATTCCCCTACGAGTCCAAATGTTTCTCCTTTGTTTACAGCAAAGGTAATACCATCTACCGCTTGTAGCACTTGCCCTTTGCCGACTTGAAAGTGCTTTTTCACTTGATTGACTTGCAAGATTTGCTCACCCATTATCTTTCCCCTCCTTCATCACTGTTTCCTTGCTCGATCGTCGTCATTCTTTTCGGTGCAATTGAATCTTTCTGATCAACCATTTTCTCTGCTTTACTCCTTTGTTAGCGAAAAAAAGAGAAGTGACCCCGCTGTATCATCAGAGCCCTTTCTCTTATTTGACTAGCTATCCTCTTATTGTTTATCCGCATATTTTAAATCAAAATAGCCAACAGGATGCCTCATAATCCCTGTAACACCCTCTGCTTCTAAAACAACATTATTATAATAACGAATTGGGATGATGATCATCTCTTCAGCTAGCAAGCGCTCTGCTTCATATAAAGCTTCCCAACGAGCTTCTTCATCTGTTTCCGATTTCCCTTTTGTAATGAGTGCATCATACTCTTCATTCGACCATCCTGTACGATTCATATAGGAGTCAGTAATAAAGCTTTCTAAAAAGTTCACGGGATCATTATAATCATTAATAAAGGAACTCCGGGAGAATTGCAATTCTAAATCTTGTTGAGCTTCTGCAAAAACTTCCCATTCCAAATTATCAAGTTTCACTTGAACATCTAAATGTTCACTGAACATATCTTGCAAGGCTTCTGCAACTGCTTTATTCGAGTCACTTGTATTGAATGACAGAACGATCTCAGGTAGCTCTTCATAGCCTTCCTCTTCCATTCCTTCTTCAAGTAATCGTTGGGCTTCTTCCTTTTCAAAGGTGACGAGATCTTTATTTTCTTCACGGAAATCTGTTTCCGCGGGACTTGTAAAGCCAGGTGAGACGAAACCATAGGCAGGTTCCACACCATTTTTTACGACGTATTCGGCAATTTCCTCACGGTCAATCGCTAAAGCAAAAGCCTTTCTAATCTTCTCATTTTGAAAAGGTTCTTCCGTCACATTAAAGCGATAAAATTCCAATCCACCTGAATCACCAATATAGACGTCATCTCCGTCAATCAGTTCTTCAGAAAGTTCCGGTGGAATGCCTGCGGTATCGAGTTCTCCGCTTTCAAACATTTGATACTGTGTGTTTTCATCATTTACCATCGCAAAATGAACACGATCTAACTGAACAGCATCATGATCCCAGTATGCTTCATTTTTTGCCAGCACCATTTCACTATCATGCTCCCATGAGTCAAGCATAAATGGACCATTCGCTATGAATGTATCTGCTTCTGCATGCCAGTCAGGATCTTCTTCAGCTACTTGATGATGAACCGGAAAGAATGCCGGGTTTGTTAAAAGGTCTAAGAAAAATCCTGTTGGATGCTCCAATACAACTTCTAATGTTTTATCATCAATCGCTTTCAGAGCAAGATCGTCTGCCACTCCATCCCCACTATTAAAATCTTCTGCACCTTCAATAAAATAAGCCAAAAAGGCTGCTGGTGATGGCGGAATGGTCTCTGGATCGAGCATTAATGTCCAAGCATAGATAAAATCTTCTGCAACGACGGGATCCCCATTTGACCAGTTCGCATCTTCTCGGAGATAGAAGGTGTAGATAAGCCCATCCTCAGAAACATCCCAATCTTCTGCTACCCCCGCTTGTGCGCTCGAGTCTTCATCTAATCGTGTTAAGCCTTCCATTAAATTATTGAGCGGATCCCATGACACTTGATCAAAACCAATCGATGGATTTAAAGAAGTTGGTTCGATCCCATTATTTAGATGTAACACTTTTCCTTCTTCTTCACCTTCCTCTTTCTTGGCGTCTTCGGTAGATTCTGGTTCTTCTTTCGGATCTTCACCAGCCTCTTCATTTGCTGTACAGGCAGCGAAGATTACCATGACTATGCTCATTACTAAAAACAATAACCATTTTTTCATAACTTTCCCCCCTATTTTTTAAACATCACTTGTTTCCAGTCGGTCTCTTTGTCATCTAATATGAACCTCTGTTTCAGTCCTACGCTTTTGTGCGCGTTCATCTTGCAGCCAACAGGCCACATGATGGGTAACCGTTCGTTCTGTTCGCACGGGATACACTTGTTCACACACCTCCATCGCGAATGAACAGCGCGCTGTAAACGGACATCCTTGCGGTGGTGAGAATAAATCAGGTGGTGTTCCATCAATCGAGATTAATTTTTCACCTTGGGTATCAAGACGTGGAACAGAATGTAATAATCCTTGTGTATACGGGTGTTCTGGTTCGTAGAAGACTTCCCGTGTCGTGCCAACTTCTATAATTTTTCCGGCATACATGACGGCGATACGATCGGCAATATTAGCAACAACTCCTAAATCATGCGTAATCAAAATGATCGAGATGCCCATTTTTTCTTGAATCTCTTTAAATAAGTCTAAGATTTGTGCTTGAATGGTTACATCTAATGCGGTTGTTGGTTCATCAGCAATTAACAGATCAGGTTCACAAATTAAGGCGATTGCAATGACAATTCGTTGGCGCATCCCGCCACTAAATTGATGGGGATATTGTTTTAACCTTTCTTGTGGATTTGGAATGCCAACAAGATCCATCATCTCAAGTGCTCGTTTCTTTGCCTTTGATCGGCTTAATTTTGTATGTTGTAGCAATCCCTCTATTAATTGCGTACCAATCGTGAGTGTCGGATTTAAAGCAGTCATTGGATCTTGAAAGATCATGGAAATATCGACGCCACGGATTTTGCGCATCTCTTGTTCTGTTAACATCGTTAAATCTTTACCTTTAAATAAAATTTTTCCGTTCGTAATTTTCCCTGGTGGTCGAGGAATTAATTGCATAATCGCATTTGATGTCACACTTTTACCACAGCCAGATTCACCGACGATTGCTAAGGTCTCTCCTGGATTCAAATAAAAGTCCACACCACGAACAGCTTTGACCGTTCCCCCATAGGTTGAGAATGTGATATGCAGATTTTCGATCTTTAAAATCGGTTCCATGGCCACACCTACTTTCTTAATTTCGGATCGAGCGCATCTTGCAAGCCGTCACCAAGTACATTAAAGGCGAACATCGTAAATGAGATGAAGAAAGCTGGGAAAAATAATGTCCACCAGTTTCCGGAAAGGATCGCACCTAATGAATCATTCGCCATTACTCCCCAACTCGCATAGGGCGACTGAATTCCGAGGCCAATAAAACTTAGGAATGCTTCTGCAAAAATCGCTGATGGGACGGTGAGCGTCATCTGGACAATAATGGGGCCCATCGTATTGGGTAATAGGTTTTTGCGGATAATACGTGATGTTTTTGCTCCAAAGGATTGTGAGGCAAGGACAAATTCATAATTCTTAATCTGGAGAACTTGCCCGCGAACAATGCGCGCCATGCCTACCCATCCTGTAACGGTCAATGCAATAATAATCGTCATCAAACTCGGCCCTAACACAACGAGCAATAAAATAACGACTAATAAATACGGTAGGCCATACAAGATTTCGATGATCCGCATCATCACATTATCTGTGCGCCCCCCCTTATAACCAGAGATCCCCCCATAGATGATTCCGATCGTCACATCAATGAGGGCTGCCATAAATCCAACGAATAATGAGATTCGTGCTCCATACCATGTCCGTGTAAACACATCACGCCCAGCTGCGTCCGTGCCAAACCAATGCTGTAGGGAGGGAGGTTGGTACTGATTTGGTAAATCCTGTCTATTTACTTCAAAAGGTGATAGTATAGGGCCTAGGATAGCAAAACTAATCAAAAGAATTAAAAATACCAAACCTAATATTGCTAATTTATTCGTAATCAATCGCTGCCAAGCATCTCGCCAATATGATAATGAGGGTCTAACGATTGTTTCTGCTGCCTGCTCTTTCGGTAAGCTAGTAAACCATTCATTTCTTACTTCTATGGGAGAAGAGGTTCGCTTCGATTCACGTTCATGCTTCATGTTATTCTCCTCCCCCTTTATGAACCTTGATCCGCGGATCAAGAAGACCATAAGCAATATCCACTAGAAAGAGCATGATAATTAGAAAGGCACTATAAAAGACAGTTGTCCCCATAATCACAGGGTAATCTCGATGATTAATACTTTCGACAAAATACTTCCCCATGCCTGGTATCGCAAAAATTTGTTCAATGACAAATGAGCCCGTTAATATACCAGCGAGAAGTGTACCCATAATCGTAATGACGGGCATTAATGCATTACGTAAGGCATGCTTAAAAATGACCTTCCACGGAGATAAGCCTTTTGCGCGTGCCATTTTTATATAATCTTGGGTTAAAATCTCCAACATTGTTGATCTTGTAAGCCGGGCAATGATCGCCATTGGACCGGTAGCTAAAGCAATGACTGGAAGGACCATATGGGCAGAACTTGCCCATGTTGCGACTGGGAATATATCTCGATTGACGGCAAGTTGCTGGATCAATAATGTCGCTAAGATAAAGTTAGGTATCGAGATTCCTAACACCGCGAACCCCATTGCAGCATAATCAATCATACCATTATGGCGTAGTGCGGCGAGGATGCCCAATCCAACACCAGATACAACAGCAACGAGAATGGCCAACATACCAAGTTCAAATGAAATCGGAAATCCCCTGCCAAGTAAATCAGTGACCGATTGATGTGGCTTACTCATTGAAGGTCCAAATTCAAAGGTAATAATGGACTTCAAATAATGTAAATATTGTACTGGTTTTGGTTGGTCAAGATTATAATGCTTTTCTAAATTTGCTTGAACGGTTTCATTTGAAGAGCTTTCGCTATTAAAAGGGGAACCTGGCACACTCACCATGAGTACGAATGTTAACGTAATAATAATCCATAAAGTTATGATCATAAGAAGGAGCCGTTTTACAATATAGCGTAACATGTACATTCCACCCCCGGAGAATTGGTGTTCAAGCGTATTGATAACTATGCTTGTTCTCAGCTTAATATGTATGCACTGTCGTGAAATTATTTCCTTTACTTCGCGGAGTGTTCTAGTAGCCCATCCGGTCCTTAAAAATAGGCATGACAAAAACAGATGATGCTTTAGCAGCTCCATCTGTTAAAGTGTATTATTTAGTTGGACAAGCTCATCTACTTAGAATAACTCAACGACCCGATCTGTTTGATAATCAAGTTTTACCGATGATTTGGCTGTCTCGCTTTTTTCAACAATTCGATGAATATTTGCGCCTAATCCAGCTAATTTTTCAGTAAAATCAACATATCCACGATCAAGATGTTTTAATTCCGTAACACGTGTAACACCTTTAGAACGTAATCCAGCTAAAATGAGTGCTGCTCCTGCTCGTAAGTCTGTCGCAGCTACTTCTGCTCCTTGGAGATCACTAGGACCTTCAACAATTACACTTCGACCTTCGATTTTCGCTTGCGCATTCATCCGTCTAAATTCCTCAACATGCATAAAGCGATTTTCAAAAACCGTTTCTGTTATGACACTTGTACCTTCCGCACATAACATTAAAGCCATCATTTGTGACTGCATATCAGTTGGGAATCCTGGATGTGGTAACGTCTTAATATCTGTTGGTTTTATTTTCTTTGGACCAATGACACGAAGGCCATTTTTCTCTTCTTTGACTAAAACATCCATCTCTTCTAATTTAGAAATAACAGATCGTAAATGTTCACTTTCTGCATTTTCAATTAAAACATTACCACCTGTAATTGCTGCAGCAACCATAAATGTACCAGCTTCGACTCGATCTGGAATAATGGAATGTGTTGCTCCATAAAGCTTTTCTACACCTTCAATACGAATTGTTTCTGTGCCAGCTCCAACAACTTTAGCACCCATTTTGTTCAAGTAGTTAGCTAGGTCAACAATTTCAGGTTCTTTTGCACTGTTTTCAATAATTGAAGTTCCGTCTGCCAATGCTGCAGCCATCATAATATTCTCTGTCGCTCCAACACTTGGCATATCTAGATAAATTTTAGCACCTTGAAGACGACCCTTTACGTTAGCCTCGATATATCCATTCCCTACATGGACATCTGCTCCCATAGCTTCAAAGCCTTTTAAGTGTAGATCAATTGGGCGTGAACCGATTGCACAGCCTCCTGGCATAGCTACTTTAGCATGGCCATAACGAGCAAGTAATGGACCAAGAACTAAAACAGATGCACGCATTTTTCGAACATATTCAAAAGGGGCTTCCGTTGATAATTTTCCTGTTGCATCAACCGTTACCGTTTCATTTTCATTATCAAAATTAACTTCTGCATTTAGATTACGTAGGACTTCATTAATTGTATATACGTCAGCGAGAACAGGAACATCTTTAATGATGCTTTTCCCTTCACTTGCACTCAGGCTTGCAGCAATTACAGGTAACACTGCATTCTTTGCACCAGCAACCTTAACCTTCCCTTTTAATCGTTGCCCGCCTTTTATGATGATTTTCTCCATTTGTAAAATCTCCCTCAAGTCTAATTTCTATATATTAATATTCATTAATCAATATAGGTGTTCCAATAATCATTTTTTCTTTTCCATCTTCAGCACTTTCAATAACAATTTGTATATTTGTAGGCACGGTTTTTACCACAATCTTTTCTTCCCATAAAGGTGTATACCCGTATATTAATTGTTTATGCGGGGAATGTCTAATTGTGTCAGTTTGTGTCGAAACATTTTTTAAATCTAGCATTCTTGTAATGTGCTCAATAATATACACAAAATTAATTATATCACTATCTCTTGTCGATATACAAGTATAAACTCTACTATTTTCGGTAAAGTTTTTATTCAATATTCTTTTAGAATATTCCTTATAATGAGCCTGAATATCCTCGTTCCATGCCTCACCGTTAATGGTTGCACTTACATCAGAAACCAAGGGTTTATTTTTCGCTATTTTTAGCTCATATATGTCCGTAAAATTATTTCCTTCCTTTATTTGGACTGCTTTATATTTTATTAATTCATCGGTTTCAGTCACGGATATGTTATGAGTTTCCCCAAGATTATCCAGCACCTTCTTCGCCTTCGTGGTCGGCATCTTTTCCTTTATCGTTACCGTCCATTCATCGACTTCCAAGTTACTGTCCGCGATAATTCCGGTGAGTTCAATCAATTCATCCGTCTTTTGTCCACTTGCTGATGATGTGATCGTAAAAAATAAGAAAATGATTAAGATATGGATAAGTCCCTTTTTGTTTATTTGCATAAAAATATCCCCTTTGCTCATATGATATTCTCATTATGATCAAAGGGAACAATTAACATACATGATTCAAATAGCTTCTTAGTTTACTAGTAGTTGTTCTAGTTTAAAAGAAATACAATAGATCTTGTGACCATTGTAAAATATCCAATACGAAACGACTCACTCCTGTACCGATAACGATTGTTAGAAATACAAGTAGTATCCTTGCTTCGGTTACTCGACCCTTCCTAATAAGGGGGTCAAAGTTGATTCCCAAGAGAACTCTCCATGTTAAATAAATAAAGATCATATGAGAGATCATACCAATTATTGCATATTGTCCTATCGAGACCATTTCAATCACCCTTTTAAAGTTATTTTATGTACCACACTTTGCCACGCATTTAAATCTTTGTCAATCTAACTGTGCTACATGAATAGCGAATCATGTAATTTGCGTCGAATCCACTACTTTCTCGTTTCAATTCCCCGGGAAATGTCGATCTTTCTGTTGGGTTAGGCTTTTCCTTCTAGAGGTAAAAAAGCCCTTATAACATGATGTTATAAGGGATCCAAATCAAACACTTGTTTAATGAATTTCATAATCCCTATTTATAGCTATGTTGAAGTGACTTAGCTGGTTACGGTAATTATGAAATTCATTCTGTTATATACCAATTTTGATTCTGTTCATCGCTTTTTTCAAAGCGAGCTCTGCTCTCTTGAAATCAATATGATCTTCTTCAGATTGTAGTCGTTGTTCTGCTCTTTCTTTTGCTTTCTTAGCACGTTCCACATCAATATCTACAGGCTTTTCGGCAGATTGAGCAAGAATGGTAACTTTATCTGGTCGTACTTCTAAAAATCCACCATTGACGGCTATTTGATCTGTACTGTTTTCCCGCTTTAACCTGATTGCACTGATCGTTAATGGAGCGACTAATGGGATATGGCCTGGTAAAATACCAAGTTCCCCATTTTCAGCTACACAACTAACCATTTCATAGGTATCTTCAAGCACGGGACCATCAGGAGTAACAACACTTACAGTTAGTGTTTTCAAGTGTAAACCTCCTCTAATTCGATTCAACCATTGTTTTAGAAATTATGTGTTATTATGCACATAACTTGTCTTTCAACTAATAGAATGATCATTTATTTTTGGTCATCATATTTAGCTAGTACATCATCGATTTTTCCAACTAAGCGGAAAGCATCTTCTGGAATATGGTCATGTTTTCCTGCTAATATTTCCTGGAAGCCTTTAACCGTATCTGCGACAGGAACATAGGTCCCTTTTTGTCCGGTAAACTGCTCGGCAACGTGGAAGTTTTGTGATAGGAAGAACTGAACTCGACGTGCACGAGAAACTGTTAACTTATCTTCATCTGATAATTCGTCCATACCAAGAATAGCAATAATATCTTGCAACTCTGAGTAACGCTGTAACGTACGTTGGACTTCAAGTGCTACTTGATAATGTTCTTCACCAACAACTTCTGGATCGAGTGCACGTGACGTCGAGGCAAGTGGATCTACTGCTGGATAAATACCAATTTCAGTTAATCCCCGGTCCAAGTTTGTCGTTGCATCTAGATGCGCGAATGTTGTTGCTGGTGCTGGATCCGTATAGTCATCCGCTGGTACATAAATCGCTTGGATAGACGTAACTGAACCTTTATTTGTTGATGTAATCCGTTCTTGTAATTGTCCCATCTCTGTTGCAAGAGTTGGCTGGTAACCAACCGCAGATGGCATACGTCCAAGTAAAGCGGATACTTCCGAACCTGCTTGTGTAAAACGGAAAATATTATCAATAAAGAGTAAGACATCTTGTCCTTGCTCATCACGGAAATACTCTGCCATTGTTAGACCTGTTAATGCTACACGCATACGGGCACCTGGTGGTTCGTTCATTTGACCGAAAACCATAGCGGTTCTTTTAATAACACCAGAGTCCTTCATTTCATAATAAAGGTCATTTCCTTCACGTGTACGTTCACCAACACCTGCGAAAACGGATAAACCTCCGTGTTCAAGTGCAATATTATTAATTAGTTCCTGGATCAGGACTGTTTTACCAACACCTGCTCCACCAAATAGACCGATTTTACCACCTTTAATATATGGCGCTAATAAATCGACTACTTTAATTCCTGTTTCTAAAATCTCTGTTTCTGTTGCTAGATCTTCAAATTCTGGTGCATCACGGTGAATTGGATTTAATCGTGTATCAGCAGGAAGTGGATCATCAAGATCTATTTTCTCACCAAGTACATTAAATACTCTACCTAGTGTTTCCTCACCTACTGGAACTGCGATGGGTCCACCAAGATCTGTTACTTCTACACCACGCTGGACACCGTCAGTTGATGACATAGCAATCGTTCTTACGGTGTTATCACCTAAATGTAGGGCAACTTCTAACGTAAGCGTAGATGGTTCCTGACCTTCTACACCTGTATCTATTTGGACAGTTAATGCATTATAAATTTCTGGGAGCTTATCGCCGTCGAATTTTGCGTCAACGACAGGTCCCATAACTTGAGTTACATGCCCTTTGTTCATCGATTTCCCTCCTAACTAACTTTAGAAATTCCTGGTTCATCGCCAAGAACTAGTTGTCTTGCTTGTCAATCTATTCGTATATTGTTTCGCTTCATTTCACTTGTTTATTATTCGAGTGCCGCTACTCCACCGATGATCTCTGTGATTTCTTGAGTAATTGCACCTTGACGTGCTCGGTTATAAGATAATGTTAAGTCATCAATCAGATCTCCAGCATTATCTGAAGCACTCTTCATAGCTGTCATTCGAGCCGCATGCTCACTTGCTTTCCCATTAAGTAGCGCACCGAAGATTAGACTCTCGGCATACTGTGGTAATAGAACTTCCAAGATCGCATCTTGATTTGGCTCGTACTCATACTCACTAGCTGTGCTTTGATTTTCGGACAAGTTTGTAAGTGGAAGTATTTTTGACGTTGTTACGATTTGCGTAATGGGACTCTGATAATGATTATAAATAATCTTCAGTTCATCAATTTCCTCATCAATATACATTTGAACGGTTTCGGAAGTAAGCTCTTGAACATCTGTGAAAACAGGATGATCGGCTACACCGAGAACACTTTTCACTACGGGTATATCACGTTTTACACAAAACTCATAGCCTATTCGACCGATTGCGATAACCGTATATTCATCTGCTGAGCCATGTTCTTTTTCAATTGTTTGATGAAGTTTTCGCATGACATTACTGTTATATGCGCCAGCTAAACCGGAATCAGAAGTTATGACAATGTACCCCGTCTTCTTAACAGTCCGTGCACTCAACATCGGATGGGAAACATCGTCAATATTCAGTGCGATACTTGTAACGACTTCCTCAATCTTCTTACTATACGGTGTAAACCCTCTGGCATTCGATTCTGCTCTGTTCATTTTAGAGGCAGAGACGAGTTCCATAGCTGTTGTAATTTGTTTTGTTTTACCTGTCGAATCAATACGGGCTTTTATATCTCTAAGCGATCCCAAGCTTGTTCACCACCCTTTCATCAGGGCCTACATGATCAAGGAACGATTCCTTGATCACCCTCGCTCATTTTTGAGGGTGTAGGTTCGTTCGCTCCCTTTATTTAAATTAGAGGCGAACGTCCTTTGTATTTGCTGGTTATCGTATTCTTCGTTCCATTACATCAATTAATAAATTTCATAATACTGGTTTAGTGCCTCACCGATACATCATATAGTTTCGTTGAATCGTTCTTAACTACATGCCGTATCGATGTTACTGATTTCGGAAATTATGAAATTTATTTAATAAACTTCATACTACTGGTTTAGTGCCTCATCGATACATCATATAGTTTCGTTGAATCGTTCTTAACTACATGCCGTTTTGATGTTGCTGATTTCGGAAATTATGAAATTTATTTAGTTGGTAAAAATGTCTTCTTAAACGATTCGATCGCACTGTTCATTGCTTCTGTTTCTGGAAGATTTCCAGTTTCACGAATCGATGTTAACATTTCTTTGCTATTTTTATCGAGCCACAAATTCATTTCTGTTTCGAAACGAACGACATCTTGAATTGGTACATCATCTAAATAGCCATGTGTTAATGCATAAATAATCATGACTTGTTTATCAACTGATAATGGCTGATGAAGTCCTTGTTTTAGAACTTCTACTGTCCGTTCACCACGGTCTAGTTTTGCTTTTGTTGAAGCATCTAGGTCGGAACCGAACTGTGAGAATGCTTCTAATTCACGGAATGCAGCAAGATCAAGCCTTAAAGTACCAGCAACTTTTTTCATTGCTTTAATTTGCGCTGAACCACCAACTCGTGATACGGATAGACCAGGGTTAATCGCAGGTCTGACCCCCGAGAAGAATAAATCAGATTGTAAGAATATTTGACCGTCTGTAATCGAGATCACGTTTGTTGGAATATAAGCAGAAATATCTCCTGCTTGGGTTTCAACAAATGGTAGGGCTGTTAATGAACCACCACCAAGTGCATCACTCAATTTTGCAGCACGTTCTAGTAAACGGGAGTGTAAATAGAATACATCTCCTGGAAATGCTTCACGACCTGGAGGACGACGGAGCAATAATGATAGCTCACGATAAGCTACCGCTTGTTTAGATAAATCATCATAAACGACAAGCACATGTTTACCGTTGTACATAAACTCTTCACCCATTGAAACTCCTGCATAAGGTGCTAAATAGAGTAATGGAGCCGGGTCAGATGCACCTGCAGAAACAACAATTGTATAATCCAATGCACCATGACGGCGGAACGTTTCAACTGTTCCACGTACAGTAGACTCTTTTTGTCCAATGGCGACATAAATACAAATGATATCTTCTTCTTTTTGGTTGATGATCGTATCAACCGCAACCGTTGTTTTTCCTGTTTGACGGTCACCAATGATCAATTCACGTTGTCCACGACCAATTGGTACAAGCGCGTCAATTGCTTTAATCCCTGTTTGTAATGGCTCATCAACTGATTTACGATCCATTACGCCTGGTGCTCCTGCTTCGATTGGGCGTGATTTCGTCGTTGCAACAGGTCCTCTACCATCAATTGGTTGACCAAGTGCGTTGACGACACGTCCTAATAGTTCTTCACCAACAGGTACTTGCATGATACGACCTGTCCGGCGAACTTCTTGACCTTCTTTTATGTCACGATATGGGCCAAGGATGACGATCCCTACGTTGCTTTCCTCAAGGTTTTGCGCCATACCCATCACACCATTTTCAAACTCAACTAGCTCACCAGCCATGATATCGTCAAGTCCGTGTGCCCGTGCGATACCGTCCCCGATTTCAATCACTGTTCCGACATCACTTACTTCAATTTCAGAATCAAAATTTTCAATTTGCTGCTTTATAAGTGTACTTATTTCTTCAGCTTTGATGCTCATACCATTTCACCCCTATCATCATTTGTTTGCAGTGGCAATATCCCGTTCGATTCGATGTAGCTTCCCTTTGACAGATCCGTCATAAATAGTATTGCCTACTCTAATTTTCAGCCCACCAATTAGTGTAGAATCGATTTCATTCTTCAGCTCTACACTTTTCATATCGAATCGTTTGGAGAAACTTTTCTCAAGTTGCGCTTTTTCCGCACTTGATAATTCACGAACAGAATAAACCGTTACTTCTGCATTTCCTTTAGCATCATTTACCATCTGGATAAAATGATCAATCATGAATGGAGTAATTTCAATACGTCCGCGTTCAACAAGCAAAGCAATTGTGTGAACGACATTTGGTTGTAGACCTTGAAACACTTCATTTAGAATTTGTCTTTTTTTCGCACTTTTAATACGTGGATGCTTTAGGAATGTATAAAATTGTTCATTTTCTTGAAAAACTTCACGAACGATGCGAAGTTCCTTTTCTAACTCTTCTAATGTACCTTTTTCCGTACCAATTTGAAAAAGAGCTCCGGCATAACGTCTTGCAGCTATTGCTTCGCTCATTGCTCTTCTCCTACTTCTTTAATATATTCATTGATTAGATCTTCTTGATCAGCTGTATCTAATTCTTTCTCAATGACCTTACTTGCTATAAGTACAGACAATGAAGCAACTTGATCTTGAAGTGCCTTCACCGCTTTTTCTTTTTCATTTTGAATATCTTGTTGTGCTGATACAATCAGGCGCTCTGCCTCGAGTTGTGCAGCTTCAATAATATCTGCTTCTTGTTTCACACCCGCATCTCGCGCTTCTTGAATCATTGTTTGAGCTTCTTCTTTTGTTTGCATCAACTGTGCAGCTGCTTCTTTCGAGGCAATTTCTGCTTCTTTACGGCTCTTCTCTGCCGTATCAATCTCATTGGCAACAAATTGCTCACGCTCTTCCATCATGTCCATCAACGGACCCCATGCGTATTTCTTTAACAAGAATAGCAAGACGAGGAAAAAGACTAGTGTTGTGATCATGTCACCAATTCTTAACCCACCAACTGCTGCTCCAAGTGTTAAAAAACTTGTATATGAATGCACCATACTCACTCCTTCCACAATAACGATCTGGATCATTTATTTTCAACCTGCTAGAATGCATATAAAGGAATGGCGAAGATCCAGTGAATATGAACCCCGCCATATATTCCTAAAGTGTATTGGTTACATAATCATAAATGCAATTACAACTGCGAAAATTGGGATAGCCTCTACAAGTGCAACCCCGATTAACATGGTTGTTGTTAAGTTTCCACGTAATTCTGGTTGACGCGCGATTCCCTCTACTGTTTTACCTACGATATTACTAACTCCTAGACCTGCACCTAGTGATGCAAGACCAATTGCGATTGCTGCTGCTAAAGCTTCCATTAATAATTCCTCCTTTTATTTTAACCCTACTTTTTCCTTCTATAAGTCGCTTTCATTCACTTTATTAGATAGATATACCATTGTTAGCATTGTAAATATAAACGCTTGGATACCAGCAATAAATAAACTGAATGTCTGCCATAACAACATGGGGATAACTGAAATAATAAGTCCAGTTGCACCTGTTGCTGCTAGCCCGATAATAAGGCTTGTTAAGATTCCACCTGCAAACATATTACCAAATAAACGTAAACCGAGTGTTAATGTGTTTGTAAATTCCTCGATTATTTTGAACGGGAACATAACTGGAACCGGGCGGAAATAATCTTTTCCATACTCTTTAAACCCTTTAACTTTCACTCCGTAGAAGTGCGACAATACAATAACCATACCTGCTAGCGTTAATGTGACCCCTGCATCACTAGTAGGTGATTTCCACCATGACGTATCTCCGATTACAACGATCGTAACAAGACCTAAAACGTTACTTACTAGTATGTACGTAATTAATGTCAAAGCTAAAGGTAAAAACACTTTCCCTTTTTTCCAGTCCATTGAATCGTCAATCATACCTTTAACAAAGTCAACTATCCACTCCATAAAGTTCTGTGCTCCTGTTGGTTTCATCTGTAACTTTCTACTTGCCAACATGCACGCGACAAAAACAATGGTTGATGCGAGAGCAATCATCAGCACATTAGCTAAGTCGAATGTTAGCCAAGGTATGCCAAATACATTTTCAACTATTGGTGCTGTGTGATCCAAATCCATCACCTCTTTTCAATCATTGATTATTAGTAAACGTTGTTATACTTCAGTGTGTAATCTATCTCTACATCACCCTGGCGGATGATCATGATGCTTCATATCATGAACTGCCTCAATCGACAGGTTGATCATCAGGACAACATAAGAAATGACCAGGCCAATGACAACGGAATAAATGTGAAAAGTCGCTTCAAATTTAAGTGCTATCAATACAACCAATACTGAAGTTAGCACCCGTGTAAACGTTCCTAGGCTCATTGCTTTACCCTTCTCTGAAACAGCTTTTCCGAAAGCATTTACTTTGCGCTGTAATAGCCACAAGTTAAATAGACTAACGAGCCCACCTAAGAGAAGACCTAAAAAAACACGGGTATAGGGTGTAATGCCAGCCCCGATTGCAATTGCTACTAAGAGGAAGAGTGTCCATTTAAGTTGGCTACTTACCATACGTGCATAATCCGACATGATTTACTCTTCTCCTCAACTTCCAACAAAATGTAAGAAATGATAGCGCATAATTGGTGTGGTTGTTACAATTAAATACAGCATTCTTTTCTATACTTACTGCATGTGGTTATTTAGAATACAAACGTAACGCATTCTATTCAACCCTATCTTTGTACACTAGATAAGTCTACAATAGTGCTACTTTGTTGTCAATCAGTTTGGGGTTCTTTTTCAGTTGTTGTTGAGACTTGTCGATGAGTCTCTCTAAACGTACGGCTTTGCCCCTGTTCAGCGCACAATATCAGCTGATGAATTCCGCTGATAAAACAATTGAATATCATGTGCAAAACCATTTATATGCGGGTTGTAGCGCTGTTTAAACGATGTGTCTCCATTAACCCATTATAACGGATAATATGTTTCCGTGTTGTGACATTTTGATGAACTTTATCATCTGCTATCATAAGCCATTACGAAATGTTTGTTGATGCCCTTTTGCCAATTGAACATCGGTTGGTCTACACACTTCTTTTCAATCTCCTTCGATATACAAATCAACTTCATGATTTTCTAGTTCCCCATTCATAGACTCAATCGTAATCAAGGCTTTATAGTGTCCTGGACTCCCCATTTCCCGCTTCTTTATTTCTCCTTGGATGAGCCCAGCCTCTACATCTGTCCTTTGGAAGAGTGAACGATTATAGATGAGGGTGTCTGGATCATATAAATTTACATCGATCCTTTTAGCCGCTTCTGCTAAATACATTTTATAACGATACGTATCCTCAGCAAACGCATCCTGCATAAGTTCAAATCCCATTCCTTTTGGGGAATCTGCTTCCTGGTTGATAAATAAATAAGGGAGATTAAATTGATCTTCCCCTTGATTTAACCGAAGCCAACCTTGGTGGATATCCTCCTTTAGTTGTTGTGTGGTGACACGTAACTCAATCGGGATTTCCTTTTGTTCTCCCGCCGCGATCGTAAAAGACTGAGGAATTTTCCAGGTGAGTCCTTGCTGGTGTTTAGGCATATCAAATGTATATGTTTGATCTTCGGTTGTTGTATTTTCAACCTTCATCATTACTTTATTCGTTTCTTGATACGCATTTATTTTACCAAATACGAGCTGTGGATCGTCAATAATTGTCTTTGTCTCAATCGCTTCATGTACTTGTATTTCCCCAACGCCTTGGCTAATTGGCGCAATCGGTTGCTCGTCCTTTCCTGTAAGTACAGCTGCTGTCGTTTTAAGTGCGCCCCTTATTTGATCATTTGTCCAAGCTGGTTGGGCTTCTTTTACTAAAGCGATGGCTCCGGCAACATGTGGGGCAGCCATACTTGTTCCTTGGAGCTCCTGATAATGACCTCCTGGAATAGTGCTCAAAATATTCGTTCCGGGTGCAACGAGATCCGGTTTAATTTGCCAATTGACCGTAACAGGACCACGTGAACTAAAAGGTGCGATTCCCTTTGCCGTTTGTTCATAGTGGGTTTTTGGATAAAGTCGCTCCTCTTCCAGCTGGTCCGCTATGTTCTTGCCAGCTTTTCCAGAGATACCTGCTACAGGGATCTCGATTGGTTCCTCTCCATTTGCAATGGACCCTTGTAAATCCCCTTGTTCATGATTATAAATAATCACCGCAATTGCACCCGCCTGTTCAGCATGCTTGGCTAGATCATAAAAAGAATGCTCCGCTCGTTTAACAAGCGCTATTTTCCCCTGTACATCTTGCGTTTTGCTATGAACGGCTACGATTTCATAATCTTGTTCAAGTCGCCATGGGGTAGAGCCTTGCATCGTTTGTAAGGGGATCGCTTCTTTCATTTTATGCGTCTTTAAATAAGGTATCGTTTGTGGTGATGCGGATGCACCTACGGTAAGAGCTCCTGTGGCTGTCCCTGGGGAGCCAACCGTCCAATTGTCTGGTCCATCATTACCACTTGCAATAACGACTGCCACCCCGCTCTCTACAGCACGATTGACAGCAATGCTTGTGGGATAATCGGGACCATTCACCGAATTACCAAGTGATAAATTCATTATATCGACTTCATCCTCAATCGCTTGCTCCATGGCGGCAATCACTTGAATGGATGTCCCCATTCCCCCTGGTCCAAGTGCGCGATACGCATAGATGGCTGCATCTGGTGCTACCCCCTTAAGTTCTCCATTGCCAGCGATGATTCCAGCGACATGGGTACCGTGCATCGTTGGAACGCCTTCCGACTTGCTTGTTTCCATCGGGTCATCATCAAGGTCAACGACATCATATCCCCCTTGATAGTTCATTCTTAAATCAGGATGGTCATAATCAATACCGGTATCAATGACACCCACCTTTGTTCCTTTCCCTGTATAAGGAGTCGTATTGAAGTCTGCAGGAAGAACTGTATCGAGTAGCTGATCTGTGAGAATGGAATCTGTCGTTGTCTCATAATGTTGCACAGGGTGGAGCGTTTTAATAAAGTCCAGTGAGGCTAAGTCAGCGATTTGTTTAGGCGGAATTTGCAAAGCTAGTCCATTAAATAATCGATCATATGTTGTGACAACGTCTATTTGTGGATGATGTTTCTCGATGTATGTTGCATGTGTTTGTGGATCTCCATCAACTTCGATAATAATTGCTTCTTTTTCTTGTGTTGGCAGCGCTTGAATCTCGATGGCTATGAGAAGAAGGGGAAAAATAAAAGCTAGAAATCGAAATAGATGGCCCATCATTAATCTCTCCCTTTTCTTTTTAGCCTGTGATAAAAAAGGGATTCCATACATTAAAACAGGTGATTGGCCTCTAGCTTTTTATTATCTTTATTTTGGATATACAGAAAGACACCCAGAAACAATCGATTCTTGTCTCTGGGTGTCTTTTTTGATTACTTATTGATTGAGTCGTTTATTTTGTTCCAAATAAGCGATCCCCTGCATCACCAAGACCAGGAACGATATATCCCTTGTCATCTAAATGATCATCTAACGCACCAAGGTAAATATCAACATCTGGGTGATTCTCTTTAATGACCTCTACGCCTTCCGGAGCAGCGACTAAGCACATGAGGCGGATTTTTTTCGCTCCACGTTTTTTCAGTGAGTGAATCGCATCATTAGCCGATCCTCCAGTCGCGAGCATCGGATCCATGACAATCAAATCACGTTCAGCAATGTCTGATGGTAATTTTATGTAATATTCAACAGGTTGTAAGGTATCAGGATCACGATATAAACCAACATGTCCTACTTTTGCTGCTGGAAGGAGATTTAACATTCCATCTACCATTCCTAATCCAGCACGTAATATTGGGATCAGTCCGATCTTTTTCCCAGCGAGCACATGGGTTTTAGATTCCATGACAGGTGTTCGTACGGTGGTTTCTTGTAATGGCAAATTTCTAGTAATTTCAAAGGCCATTAACATCGCGACTTCATCGACAAGTTCGCGAAATTCCTTTGTTCCGGTGTTTCTATCCCTAATATAAGTTAGTTTATGTTGAATTAATGGATGATCGAGAACGAATACGTTTGCCATTGATTTACCACTCCCTAAGATTGATAATGCCTATCGGAATTGTACTGAAAAAAGGGTTATCAATCAAGTTTGAAGGGGTCCTTTCCAAAAGAAGTCATTTTTCGGAAAAGAGTCCTCAAAAAAAGGATACCCCAGTACGGAGTATCCTCGATGATTTATTCAGCATATAATGGAAATTTACTTGTTAACTCTTTTACTCGGGTAGCTGCTTCTTTTAAGATCGCTTCATCTTCATGATTCTTCAATGTTAGAGCCATAATTGAAGCCACTTCCTTCATGGCTTCTTCATCGAAACCACGTGTTGTTACAGCCGCAGATCCAACGCGAACACCACTTGTTATAAATGGACTTTCTGGGTCAAATGGAATCGTGTTTTTATTTGTTGTAATCCCGATTTCGTCAAGCACAGCCTCCGCTATCTTTCCTGTTAAATCGAGTGGAGTCACATCTAATAATACTAAATGATTATCTGTCCCACCAGATACAATACGAATTCCTTCTTCAACGAGAGCTTCACTTAAGGCTTGAGCATTTTGAATCACTTGTTTCGAGTACGCTTTAAAGTCATCTGTGAGCACTTCTTTAAAGGAAGTGGCTTTCGCTGCGATAATATGCATTAATGGGCCACCTTGCATGCCTGGGAAAACTGTTTTATCAATCTCTTTCCCATACTCTTCTTTACAGAGAATCATTCCACCACGTGGTCCACGCAATGTTTTATGAGTTGTCGTGGTCACAAAATCAGAATATGGAACAGGGTTTGGATGATCTCCTGTCGCTACAAGTCCTGCAATATGGGCCATATCTACGAGGAGATAAGCGCCAACTTCATCTGCGATTTCACGAAATTTAGCAAAGTCGATGGTACGAGAATAGGCACTTGCTCCAGCAACAATTAATTTTGGTTGGACTTCTTTTGCTTTCTCTAAAATAACATCATAATCCAGTTGCTCTGTTTCTTTATCTACACCATATTCTTCAAAGTTATAAAACTTTCCACTGTAATTTACGGGGCTTCCATGTGTGAGATGACCACCATGACTTAAATTCATTCCTAACACAGTGTCACCAAGTTCTAAAAACGTAAAATAGACAGCCATATTTGCTTGGGCACCAGAGTGTGGTTGGACATTAACATGTTCTGCTCCAAATATTTCCTTGGCACGATCACGTGCTAAGTTTTCGGCAACATCTACATATTCACAACCCCCATAATATCTTTTACCGGGATATCCTTCTGCATATTTATTCGTCAATACAGATCCCGCTGCTTCCATTACCGACTGCGAGACAAAGTTTTCGGATGCGATTAACTCAATATTTTCTTGCTGACGTGTTTTCTCCGCATGCATTGATTCATATAGCTCAACATCTGTTTGTTTTAAATTGTCCATTATAAAATCCTCCTATGTAGTCTTACGTTGTTATAACATATCTTTTCTTCACCCATGTGTTACCTCACATAATGGGCACGTTCACCGCCGATTAACTTTGGTCTTGTTCGCGCCGCAGCTAAGCGTGCATTTCCGACCCTTTTCTGTTCAAAACGCAGGGGAACTGCAACTTGTTTGAGGTGCATCCCGATCAACGTTTCACCAATATCAATACCAGCTTCTGCCTGAACCGTTTCGACAACGACTGGGTTGTCTAACTGTTTAAAGGCAAATGATGCCATCGATCCACCTGCTTCTGGATGCGGGATGACAGAGACAATTTCCAATCCGTGTGCGATTGCCACTGCCTTTTCCATAACTAATGCACGATTTAAATGTTCACAGCATTGAAAGACCAGTTCAATTTCAGTTGTTTGCTGAAGCGCCTGTAAAGCTTCATAGATATGAATCGCCGTCTCTTCTGTCCCTGCTGTACCAATTTGTTCACCAATCACTTCACTTGTTGAACAGCCAATCACAAATAAATCGCCTTTATGAAGATAACCGCTTTCTATCCACTCGGAAATAAGTGTTTCCATCTGTTGTTTCACTTGTTTTTTAAGATCGGACATCAATGCCCACTCCTATCCAAATAAACTACGGAATTTCAAATCCTTATTCTTCCTCATAGGTCGATATTTTACCGATTCGATTGGCATGTCGACCCCCTTCAAAGTCGGTTTCCAACCATGTTTGCGCAATTTCACGGGCTAACCCAGGGCCAATGACACGTTCACCCAACGCAATCATATTCGAATCATTATGTTGGCGAGTCAACTTTGCACTATATACATCATGTGTTAGTGCACAACGAATTCCGGCTACTTTATTTGCGGCGATCGACATGCCGATGCCTGTCCCACAAATTAAGATTCCCCGGTCAAATTCACCTTTCGCGACCCGTTCTGCTGCCGGTAATGCGTAATCCGGATAATCAACCGAGCCCGATCCTTCACACCCTGTATCTACATAATCGATGTTCATTTCCGTTAATAAATCTTTAATTTCATTACGAACCGTTACGCCCGCATGATCTGCTGATAAAATGACCTTCATAATCTCCACTCCTTCAATTTAATGATCAGGTGTTTCTTTTTGATGCTTGAGCTTATCTATTAATAATAAAATATACCGTTCCAACTCTGTATATGTTTTTTGATAAACTTCTACACTACCACCAAAGGGATCTGATATATCATAATTGATTAAGCTTGATTCAAGTTTTTGAATGTTGCTAATATCCGCCGCAAAATGTTCTGTAACAGCTTCATCCAAGCGAAAGGAATCTAATTTTCGTTCATTTTCTTTGATGAATTGTGAACGCTCATCCTCATATGTCGCATAAGCCTTTTTCAATTCTTCCCAGATGAGCTGATCATTATATGATACATATTCTTTTAAAGTAAAGTACTTTTCCTGAGCGCTTGGATGCTCTAAGATAAGTGATTGTTTATGTTGTGTGGTCATGGTTAACACGACATCTGCCCAATTCAGTAAACGTTGTGTGACCGATTGGGATTGATGATCAAGCATGATCTTATTTTCCTGTAAGGTAGCAAGGGTGTGTCGATTTGCTCGTTGCCCTTCTCCCGCGAAAACACCTGCTGACTGTACGTTAACCTCTGGAAATTTATCCTTTAAAATCGCTTCGGCCATTGGACTTCTACATGTATTTCCCGTGCAGACAAACAATATGTTCATGCATAAACCTCCGTGAATAAATATCATAAATTGATTATAGCATAGAAAGAGGAGGCTTGTCAGAATAATGTGGGAGATTCATCTAGGAAAAAAGGGGGGAAATCAAACTCTTTTTGTGTACGTAAAGGTGGGATTTACCTAAGAACATACAGACCTATTTAAAGGGAGTCTCATTTGCAGGCCCCACTTTTTTTACATAAAAATAATGAAGAGGCCGAACGAGCAAAGGATGCTTCCACCTAATATTTCACTGTATGCTCCTAAATAGCCATGGACTTTTCGCCCAATGAACATACCTAACCATGTCATAACAACACTTGATCCACCAAATATGAATAAGACGATCAATGTTTTTACACCTGTTATTCCCATACTGAGTCCGATAGAGAAACTATCGGCACTGACACTCAAAGCTAATAAGTATAATCCTAGACCAAAGGGCTTAAATACTTTTGTTGCATCATAATTAAAGGCTGTAAAGACCATTTGGGATCCGATAAAAAAGAGGAGGAGACCTGCGGCTAAGGTTGCGAATTGACCGACTTGTCCTGAAATGAACGCCCCTAGAACCATACCGATAAACGGAAAGATCATATGGAAGATGCCGAAGACCACCCCAATAAAGGCAATCCGTTTCAAGCGGAGTTGTTGCATTCCTAGACCAAGGCTAACTGAAAACACATCCGCACCGATCGCAATGGCCATCAATACTAATGAAGTCAAATTATGTACATGAATGTCAATCATCAACCATCCTCCTCGGACATGCTCTTTCACTATATGCCGCCGCGGATTGGATTATGTATTCACTTCTATCAATAGTTGTGATTCAGTGTACATCTTTGACTAGATATCTTGTGGATGAATTTCGGTGCTTGCTGCCTTTCTTAATCGGTTCATAATCGCATCACCAATATCTGTCTCGGGAAATGTTTCGCATAGAATGACATCGATCTCTGTTTGCTTACATAGGCGAAGGGCATCATATAAATGAGCCGCGATTTCAGGCAGTTCCTCACCTAAAGGAATCAATTGGTCTGCACTAAGTTTGGCAATCATCGATGAGCTGGCTAACACCCCGACCCGGTTTCCATTTGCTTGTTCGCGATCAATGAGTACCTGCATCGTTTCAGCTGTTCCATTCACTAAAACCAATGGGACTTCAGGTGAATAATGTTTATACTTCATGCCAGGCGCTTTCGGTTTGTCGTTTTTTTCTGGCAAGGAATCCGCTACCAAAACGGTTCCAACGATGTGCTCCAATTGTTCTTTCGTTATGCCACCAGGTCGAAGGATGATGGGAATCTCTCCTGTACAATCGATGATCGTTGATTCCATACCTACTCCTGTTGCCCCACCATCAAGGAGTCCTGCAATTTTTCCTGATAAATCTTCCCATACATGATCTCCAGTCGTCGGACTTGGTTTTCCAGACGTATTCGCACTTGGCGCGGCAATCGGAATAGCACAGTTGATCAGTAATTGTTGTGCAATCGGATGATCGGGGATTCGTACAGCAATTGTTGACAGGCCTGCGGTCACATTATCCGCGCATACTCCATTACTCGGTAAAATAAACGTAATCGGTCCCGGAGTAAATCGGTCGATTAATTGTTCTGCATAAGCCGGTAAGTCGCTGACAAGCAAACCAAGTTGTTTCTTTGTTGCTACATGGGCAATTAATGGATTATCAGCGGGTCGCCCTTTTGCTTGGAATATCTTGGCAACAGCTTCATTATTTGTTGCATCTGCCCCTAGCCCATACACCGTTTCTGTAGGAAAGGCTACGGTTGATCCGGCTATTAATAGTTTTGTTGCCGCTTCAATTGCCTGATTGTCCTTATCGATTTGTTTCATACTTATATTCCAACGCTTCGTTTGTATCATTATGACACCTTCTTTTCTATCCTTTATGTTAATTAATGAATTTCATAATCCCAATGTATACCTATATCACCCCAACAGCGGAGCAGCATAGCTGGTTACAATAATTATGAAATTCATTCTATTAGATACAAATGATTATAGCAAAAACAACC
>Ga0209487_1000771_pt1 | contig 28297 bp, 21 predicted proteins | sample Poulit2012_FD_187524 | JGI IMG/M metagenome (GOLD analysis project Ga0209487, IMG submission 187524) | Agricultural soil microbial communities from Georgia to study Nitrogen management - Poultry litter 2012 (SPAdes) (version 2) | ecosystem: Environmental > Terrestrial > Soil > Agricultural land...
TGTTGATTGCTTTGATCATGGATAAAGCTCCTGAACTTACTCACCCTTGGCAGCAGCTCTAGCACGCTCAATGAGTTCGGGAGTTACCACTTTCTCGAACTCTGCATAGATAGGCTGAGACCTTTCGATGAACTTCTCGCGGCCTTCGTCGGTAAGCTGAATGATTTCTATTTGATCGCTGATCTCTTCCAGAGTCTGCTCCTCATCTTTGTCGGTGAGCTCGCGTGCGTAGTCACGCGCCACATCAAAAGCATTTTGGACGATGTCTTGTAGCTCAGGCGTCAAAGAATCCCATGCCTCTTTGTTCATCACAGCCGCATAGGTGTGATAAGTATGATGCGTCTGGGTCAGATATTTTTGCACCTCATGGAACTTCATGGAGGAGATATTCGCTAAGGGGTTTTCCTGTCCTTCGACCACACCCTGCTGTAAACCGTTATAGACCTCGGTAAAAGCCATGGCCGTGGGGTTAGCGCCATAGGCACGGTAAGTCGCCAAAATAGTGGGCGCCTGCAAGGTGCGCATCTTGATGTTTTCCAAATCATCAGGCTCAGTGATTGGGCGCACGTTGTTGGTCATGTTACGGAAACCTGCACCCCAGTAATTAATACCCTTGAGGCCATACTCATCGAGACCCTCGAGGAGCTCTTCACCAACATCCCCATCGAGCACCCGCTTCATGCTGTCGTTATCGGTGATCAAGAAAGGTAAATCAAACAGGTACATCTTGGGGTCAAAGTTCGCCAAATTACCGGTGGGCGGGATCGCGATTTGAACCAAATTCATCTGGGTTTGTTCGATGATCTCAACATCACCCCCCAGTTGGGCTGCGGGACGGATGTTAATTTTAATTTTTCCATCCGAATTCTTTTCAACCTCCTCCTTGAACTTTTCAGCAGCCTGGGCATTAGGCGTACTCTCGATCAGCACATGAGCAAAAGTAAATTCGTACTCAGGGTCAGCGGCGTAGGCCGATGACATTGCCATGGCTAGAGTACTGAGCCCAGCTAAAGCGAAGGTTGTTAATCTTTTTGTAACCATTTCGTATCTCCTGAAAAAAGGCTTTGCACAGGATGTGCATCAAAATATATTTTGTTTTTACCAAAGTTTTACCACTGCGGGCATGGCCCAAGGCATTGTGCTGCAGTGCCCAATACCTGCTCGCACTGTAGACTCAAGGCCAAGAGTTTTTCTTCTTGATTGGCACCGGCTGTAATTTGTAATCCTACTGGAATTCCTAATGAGTCTTTGCCAACGGGCAGGCTTACGGCACATAAATGCATGAGGTTAGCAATACTGGGATTGCGTAGTACCTGCATATTGGCTTGACGGTACTGTTCGGTATCGCTTAGATCATCGACCACGGCAGCGCTGGTCAGTAGTGTGGGATTTAACCAAGCATCGACCTGCTCGAAGACGGTATTGATCTTTTGGCTCGCGTCGCGGAATAAAGCGATACGGCGTAAATACTCGATCGCGGACAGATCCTCGGCCCCTTCGACGCGGATTTTAACTAATGGGTCTAGGTGCTGGATTTTGTCAGGCATATTGCGTAACAAAAAGTCAGATAATTCGGGGGCACCCAAACCACCTGCCTGGAAAGCCTCGTAGACCTCATCGCAGTTAGGAATTGTGATTGGCACGAGAATCGCACCCGCCTGCTCGAGAGCATGCATGGCGCGTTGGATTTGAGCGGCAATACTGTCATCGACACCCTCCCAGAAAAAGTTTTCTGGGACACCCAAACGCACCCCCTGCAACCCATGCATCACAGGCACACGGACGGGGCGATTTTGCAGCTGAGTTTCAATGGCCTCAAAACCAAAAATAAGGTCGGTGATCGTGCGGGCCAGTAAACCCGGTGTGTCTAAAGTGGTAGACAAAGGCACCGTGTGCTCTTTGGGCCAACGACCCTCGGTGGTTTTCAGAGCAGTTGTCCCAGTAAAAGAGGCAGGAATGCGCACCGAACCTGCGGTGTCTGTACCCAAAGCCAGCAAAGCCGAGCCCTGACAGAGCGAGACGCCGGCGCCCGAGCTAGAGCCCCCTGGAATTCGGTGTTCTTTGGTATCCCAAGGGTTTCTGGGTGTGTCCCAATGGCCATTCATGCCGATCCCGCCAAAGGCAAACTCAACGGTATGGGATTTGCCAGTGATGGGGCTCAGCTGATCGATAAAAGCCTGCACTAAGCGGCCAGCCTGAGACCACGCCTGGGGCAAAGCCGCCGAAGAACCTGCGAATGTAGGCAAACCAGGCACCCCAAAGAGATCTTTGACCGACGTGGGAATACCCATCAATGGGCCCAAGTCGTAGTTGCTTTTCAAAAGTGTGTCGACAGTTTTGGCTACCTCGGTAGCACGTGCACCGTCCCAGGTTTTATATGCATTGAGCGCAGCCTCGCTGCGCTCGTAATTAGCATTGCATGCTTCCATCAATTGCTGTGCGGACAAATCACCCGTACGCAATTGCTGCGCGATGGTGGGCAAATCGAGTGTGTGTAGATTATCCATCGTTTCCAGTATTCAATAAGTTGTCAAACCCACCTATCCGCATCAGGATGGTTACCCTGGGTTAAGCGGGGGTGTTTGTGCCCGTTATTATTGGCTGGCGGCGGGAAATGACATCGTTTTAAAGACGTGTGTTTTCATTTATTATGATTTCCGTATTTTATAAGCCAAATAAAAAATATCGGCAACGGGCACAAATCATACTATCTTTTTTATGACTTATTATTTATTAGTATCATCCTCTGAACTAGGCATGCTGAATTCTGCCCCTTTACCGATACTCTCGGGCCAGCGCTGCATGATGGATTTTTGACGTGTGTAAAAAAGGATACCGTGCTCACCATATGCGTTTAAATCGCCAAAGAGGCTAGATTTCCAACCCCCAAAGCCATGCCAAGCCAAAGGCACAGGGATCGGTACGTTAATCCCCACCATCCCTACTTCGATACGACGACCAAACTCGCGGGCGATATTGCCATCACGTGTATAGCAAGCAACCCCATTGGCAAAAGCATGACTATTTACCAAAGCTACCGCATCGGCAAAATTATCGACCCGCACACATGCCAGCACCGGACCAAAGATTTCCTCTTGGTAAATCTTCATGTCTGGACGAACGTTATCAAAGAGAGTAGGCCCGACAAAAAAGCCTTGCTCATGGCCGGATACGGTGCATCCGCGACCATCAACCACTAAACTGGCCCCCTCGTCCACACCAGACTGTATATAGGATTCAATACGCTCTTGAGCCTGAGCGGTAATGACAGGGCCCATCTCAGAGCTGGCATCCATCCCGTCACCCACTGTGACCTGACGTGCGCGCTCGGCTAAACGTTCGACCACCTCATCTGCACGGTCACCGACCAATACTGCTACTGAAATCGCCATACAGCGCTCACCAGCTGAACCATAGGCGGCACCAATCAAGCCATCCACGACCTGATCAATATCGGCATCGGGCATCACAACCATATGGTTTTTAGCCCCACCTAAGGCTTGTACACGTTTACCGTGCTGGGCACCCGTGGCATAAATATGCTGTGCAATTGGGGTAGAACCCACAAAGCTAAGTGCTTTGACCTCGGGATGCTCGAGCAATACATCCACAGCGGCCTTGTCTCCTTGGACGACATTGAACACCCCTTTGGGTAAACCCGCTTTTTCAAGCAAACGTGCCATAAATAATGCTGCGCTGGGATCACGCTCGCTAGGTTTTAATATAAATGTGTTACCCGCGACCAAGGCCAATGGGAACATCCAGCATGGCACCATACAAGGAAAATTAAATGGCGTAATGCCAGCCACCACACCCAAGGGCTGGCGGATGACCCAATTGTCTAAATTAGTTGCTACCTGATCGCTAAAACCGCTTTTGAGTAGCTGAGGCGCACCGCAGGCAAATTCTACGATTTCGATACCCCGCATTACCTCGCCCTGGGCATCACTAAAAACCTTGCCATGCTCTGCGGTAATAATGGCTGCTAATTCATCTTGATGCTGATATAACAGCTCTAAAAAACGGAACATAATACGCGCCCGACGAATGGGTGGCGTATCAGCCCAAGCCGGAAAAGCTTGTTGTGCAGCCTCGATAGCCTGTACGACGTCGGCGGGCTCAGCCAACACCACCGAGCGACTTTGCTCGCCGGTTGCTGGGTTATAAACGGCTTGTTGACGCTGATTAGCGCCCAAGATCTCGCTGCCATTGATGTAATGGCCTACTGTTTCAGAGTTGGTGTATGCTTGCATTTTCTGTCTCCAGATCACGTATTCAGAAAAGGATTGCCAACTGCTCTTATGAGCTGAAAGCGCTCCTCTTGCTAGGTTACCGTTTAGTTTAATCAAGCAAAAAGTCCCTGCATAGCCTAAAATCCTAGACTGTTTGTGCAATTTCTTAAACAATGACTCTATGGAACGCAATAAAACCGAACGCCTCTGGACTCATCTGCACAGCCTGATCGTCCTGTCTCAACAGGGCAGTTTTACGGCCGCAGCCAAACGATTAAATATCAGCAAAGCCACTGTTAGCCTGCGCATCACCGAATTAGAGAAAACCCTGGGGGTCAAGCTAGTACACCGCACTACACGCTCAATACAGCTGACTGACGCAGGCCAACAATTGGTCAAACAAACGCAGGGGGCTTATCAACACATCAGTAGTGAATTAAAGAGTATTGAAAGCCATGCCCACCATCCCAGAGGGCTGTTACGCGTGACTGCGCCGGTCGCACTCACGCAGCAATACCTCATCCCGGCACTGCCTGATTTTTTACGCCGTTATCCTGAAATTCATATCGAGCTCGAAGCCGAGGACCGTATTCACTCGCTGAGTTCCGAGGGCTTCGATTTGGCCGTTCGACATACCAAAGAGGTATCAGACACTTTGGTGGCTTGGCAGTTGACCGAAACTTATCCGTTGTTGGTGGCTAGCCCAACTTATTTAGAGCAGCAGGCTCCTATCCAACACCCTTCGGATCTACATCAACACGATTTACTGCACTATCCACGTCAAAAAAACACCAGTAGCCGCTGGTCTTTTGTGCCTCTCAATGATCATGAACAAGAACCTATTAGCATCCCTATCCAACCCCGTTTTGCTATCAACAACAGTCAAATGTTGGCTGAAATGACCAAAGCAGATCTAGGCATTGCGTTGGTTCCGGACTTTAGCGCCCAATCGGGCCTCAAAGACGGTAGTTTGGTCCCCGTATTGCCCAATTGGCAGGTACTGGGGCATTTTGGCACGGCTATTTATGCGGTGCGCCCTTACGCCGCACGAACTCCTCAATCAGTGCGGCTATTGGTTGATTTTTTACGGCAATTATTCAATGAACAAGGGTTTAGTCAGCTGCGGAAAACGCTGCAGCCGCACGACCCAAGCGATCATTAACTCCGGCCCACACAGTGTCTTGGGGTGGATACTCAAACCACAATGCCTCAAAACCACAACTATCTAGCCGACGTAAAGTAGCATAAAGCACACTGGCATACTGAGTAGGCTCTGCTGGTAGCACCTCGTGATGCAACTGCGGCTCGTCCAGAGACGCTGGGGTTTGCTCTTGCGCTAAATGCTCTTTTTGTGCCGCCTCATCCAAAGGACCACAGCTAACAATAGCCACACGCTTGTTTTGATTGTTTTTTAACCACGTGTTTAATTCTGAGCGCTGAAATAAATATAATGGCGTGCGTGGCGCATAATGAGCTTTTAAACTACCTGAAACGCGCGGCACATCAGAGTGGGGCTTGGATGCCGCCGCCAAGGTATTGGGCTCGGGTGCGAGTACTGTCCCCCCCAATACGCGCTGTATATCACTGGCTTGTATATGACCAGGCCTCAGGATACGCGGGGGTGCATCTGGATTGCTCAGATCGACAATAGTTGATTCAATGCCTACCCGAGCTTCGCCCCCTTCGAGCAAATAAATGGACACATCCTTCAAATCAGAAAACTCATCATAAACATGATCAGCATGGGTTGGGGATACCTGCCCAAACCGATTGGCCGATGGTGCAATCACACCTGCCCCAGGACCGTGTAACTGCTCAAACGCCTGCAGTAGCTGCAAGGCCAAAGGATGCTCGGGACAGCGCACGGCGACGGTATCCTGCCCACCGGTGATATGCAAAGAAACATGTTCAGCACGGGGCAATATCAATGTCAGAGGCCCAGGCCAAAAATGCTCCATCAAAAGCCGTGCGGGCTCATTTATGACCTCGGCCCAGGTCGTCGCGGCAGCAGCATCAGCAACATGCACAATTACAGGATGATTAGCTGGACGCCCTTTGGCTTTGTACACCGCTGCAATAGCCTGCTCATCGTGGGCATTGGCCCCCAAACCGTACACCGTCTCGGTAGGAAAGGCGACCAAACGACCCTCGGTCAACCAGCGCGCTGCCTCTTGAATATCGTTTCCACGGACTACTGTCATTGATTCCTCTGCGGTTATAGCTCGATACCAAGCACCGCTGCCGCCTGAGCAGCACGCTGCTGAGCCTGCTCGATACTGTGCCCCAGGACAGTAAGGTGGCCCATTTTACGCCCTCGCCGAGGTTCTGCTTTGCCATATAAATGCAAAAACACCCCATCTACTGCCAGCACAGCAGACCAATCGGGGGTTTGTGGTGCAGTGCTGTGCGAATCCAAAAACCAGCTGTCACCAAGAATATTCACCATCACTGCGGGTTGTTGTAAAGTAGTTGCACCCAAGGGCAATCCGGCCAAAGCCCGTACCTGCTGCTCAAACTGGGAGCTCAGGCAGGCTTCGATAGTATGGTGACCGCTGTTATGTGGGCGCGGGGCAATTTCATTCGCAACCAAGCGCCCATCAGCCAATACAAAAAACTCTACGCACAGCACACCGACATAATCTGCAGCAGCGGCAATTTTCTGTGCTATCTTTTGGGCTTGGTCATACAAAGGATGGGCCTGTTCACGGATGCGAGAAACCACCAAAATACCGTCACGGTGTTCGTTATGCGCGGGATCAAAATAGCGCACCAGACCATCCGCTCCCCGCACTAACACCACTGAAATTTCATCTGCTAAATCAAGCTGTGCTTCAAGTACACAAGGCACCTGCTGTAAAGCAGAAAATGCCTGTTGCGCCTCTTGTACATTGGCGACACGCACTTGGCCTTTACCGTCATAGCCAAAACAAGCCGTTTTTAAAATCCCTGGAAAAAGTGCTGCATCTGCTTGCTCTAAATCACTGGCTGAGTTCACCGCCAGAAAAGGAGCGACCTCAGCCCCTGCCCGTTGTAGGAACTGCTTCTCAACTGCTCTGTCTTGGGTTAATTGTACGGCTGCTGCACTGGGTGCCACGCGGGTATATTCCGCCAGCAGCTGCAATGTGCCTGCAGGGACATTTTCAAACTCTGTAGTCACCGCTGCACAAAGCTGTCCCAGCTCTTGTAGCGCCTGCTCATCATCGTATGCGGCACAAATGTGCTTATGGGCAAGCTGACCTGTCGGGCTTTGTGGGTCGGGATCTAATACGGCGACCTGGTAGCCCATACGCTGCGCTGCTTGGCAAAACATTCGGCCCAACTGCCCGCCCCCGACCACACCTAACCAAGCGGGAGGATACAAAGCATTAAAAGCAGTTGTGGATTGCGTCATGAGATTTTCCTGTGTGAATGATTGGAATTATTTGTTGTGGCTACAGATTAATTGCTCGCAGCTGGCGCATCCAAACGCATGGCTGCTGCTTTTTCTGTTTGCGCTTGTCTATAAGCCAACCACTTTTGTTTGAGGGCAGCATCGTGGACTGCTAAATTAGCCACTAAATGTAATGCCGCATTGACGGCTCCTGCCTCACCAATGGCAAAGGTTGCCACCGGCACGCCTTTGGGCATTTGAACAATAGACCAAAGTGAGTCTTCGCCATTCATATGTCGAGTTGGAATTGGGACACCAAACACAGGAACCTCGGTCAGGGCTGCTAACATCCCAGGCAAATGCGCTGCACCGCCAGCGCCGGCAACTATACCTGCTAAGCCATGCTCACTGGCAGCATGGCCAAACTCGACCATATGTGTTGGCATACGATGCGCTGAAACTACGCGCGCCAAATAGGGGATGCCAAAATGCTCGAAAATATCAGCAGCCTGCTGCATCACGGGCCAATCACTGTTAGAGCCCATTACGAGTGCCACCTGAGCTTGGGCTAAATCGTCGACACGCTGTTTTGCAGATTGATTACTCATTGATTACTCCTGAGTGAGGCGATGCAAAGCCTCTTTATATTTGGATGCAGTTTCCTCAATGATCTCGGCTGGTACACGCGGGGCAGGCGCTGTTTTATCCCAGGGCTGTGCCTGCAGCCAGTCACGCAAATACTGTTTGTCGAATGACGGTGGATTCGCTCCGACCGCATAAGTATCAGCCAACCAAAAGCGTGAGGAATCAGGTGTTAAGACCTCGTCCATCAAATGCAATTGCCCGTGCTCATCGACACCAAACTCAAATTTGGTATCGGCGATGATTAAACCTTTGCTACGCGCATAACGTGCCGCTGCTTGGTATAAACGCAGACTCACATCGCGAATTTCCATCGCCCGCTCTTTACCCAAGGCCTCGATCATACGGTCAAAAGACACATTTTCATCATGATCACCTACCTCGGCCTTGGCTGCGGGGGTAAATATGGGCTCGGGTAATGCCTGGGCCAAAGCTAATCCAGTGGGCAATTGGATACCACAAACACTGCCTGTATTCTGGTAATCGGCCCAGCCAGAACCGACCAAATAGCCTCGCACCACGGCCTCGAACAAAATGGGTTTCAGGCGTTTGACCACCATCCCACGGCCAGCAACCTGTGACTGCTCATCAGGGCGCACTACAGTGACGGGGTCAATACCGGTCGCGTGATTAGGAATTAAATCCTGCAATTGTTGCAGCCAGAATTCGGTTAGCTGGGTCAATACCTGCCCTTTGCCTGGAATAGGCTCACCCAAAACCACGTCAAAGGCAGAAATTCGATCCGTTGTCACAATGAGCAGCCATTGTTCATCGACTGCATACATATCACGCACCTTGCCGCGATGCACCAATGGCAGCGACTGCAATGTACTCTCGTAAAGACCTTGTTGCACGGCACTTGTTCCTTTATTAAGCCTGCAAAAAATAGAAGTGGGCCTTGGCGCTATCGCCAAAACCCACTGAGTCACTATGCGCTTTAACTGTGGCGCATCATATCCATGAGAGTGGCACCTACTGGACCTGCTGAGCCAAGGCACCTGAGCTGTACTGCTGTGCCATCTGCGTCAGTGGGATAGGCTTAATCTTGGATGCATTACCAGCTGCACCTAATTGCTCGTACCGCGCCTTGCAAATGGCCTTAGCGGCCTCGCGAGCAGCCTTGAGGTAGTCGCGTGGGTCAAAAGCAGACGGATTTTCGTGCATAAAGCGACGTACCGCTGCAGTCATGGCCAAACGAATGTCTGTGTCGATGTTGACCTTGCGGACACCATATTTAATGGCCTCTTGGATCTCTTTGACGGGTACGCCGTAGGTTTCTTTCATTTCGCCACCAAACTCGCGGATCTCGTCCAGCAGTTCCTGAGGCACGCTAGAGCTACCGTGCATGACCAGGTGTGTATTGGGGATGCGAGCGTGAATTTCCTTGACCCGATCAATGGCCAAAATATCACCCGTGGGCTCGCGCGTAAACTTATAAGCACCGTGACTGGTACCGATGGCAATTGCCAACGCATCCAATCCGGTCAGACGAACGAACTCGGCGGCCTCGTCAGGGCTGGTCAAAAGCTGTTCGCGTGTGAGCTTGCCCTCGAAGCCGTGGCCATCTTCTTTGTCCCCTTGGAGGGTCTCTAGGGAACCCAGGCAGCCTAATTCACCCTCAACGGTAATCCCTAGTGGATGGGCTAGCTCGACGACCTTGCGTGTGACATCGACGTTGTAGTCAAAGTCGGCTACTGTGCGACCATCTTCGCGCAGCGAACCGTCCATCATAACGCTGGTAAAACCCAAATCAATCGCGCTTTGGCAGACAGCAGGAGATTGACCGTGGTCCTGATGCATGACGATGGGAATATGAGGATAAGCCTTGACCGCGGACTCAATCAGCCCTTTAAGAAAGTCCTCGCCTGCATAGCGACGTGCGCCAGCTGATGCCTGCATAATGACCGGGCTATTTGTCTCGTCAGCGGCCTCCATGATTGCCTGTACCTGCTCGAGATTATTAACGTTAAAAGCGGGAATGCCGTAGCCATGCTCTGCCGCATGGTCTAACAATTGTCGCATGGAAACCAATGCCATTAGACTCTCCTAAAATAAAAACTGTAATCCAGAAAACCAAAACTATGCTGTAGTTATTCGCGTCGTGCTGATTTAGGTCTAAATGCGGAAATAACTGACTCGTGAGTTTCCGCATAAGGCCCACCAATGAGGTCAATGCAATAAGGCACCGCGGCAAATACACCGGGCACCACCGTATTGCCCTGTTTGTCTTTGACCCCGCCTAACGTTTCTGCGATGGCTTTGGGTTGACCTGGTAAATTAATCAGTAAAGCAGCGTGCTCATCCGTTTCACGGATAACGGCCACCTGTCGTGACAAAATAGCCGTCGGCACAAAATGCAAGCTAATTTGGCGCATTTGCTCGCCAAAACCAGGCATTTCTTTGGATGCAACGGCTAATGTTGCCTCGGGTGTGACATCGCGGCGTGCAGGCCCGGTGCCCCCAGTTGTTAGCACTAAATCACAGCCTACCTCATCAACTAACTCGATCAGAGCAGCACTAATTTGTGAGGTCTCGTCTGCGATCAGACGAGTGGCGTATTGGGGGGCTTGGATCAAAGCCTCGTCCAGCCATTGCTTGAGTGCAGGTATCCCCTCGTCTTGATATTCTCCTTGGGTGGCGCGATCAGAAATGGACACCAAACCAACCAATAATTGATCGGGATGTTGACGAACTAAACGCTTGGAAGTCATGAAGTTATCCTGGTGTTAATACAAATATATGTGTGTTATGTGTTTTACGTCATGGGATGCACATGTCAGTGCCCTCTTATATTCTACACTGTGTTGCCTAAAGGCCACCAAACACAAAATGTACAAATTTGCCCCAAACGTAATTAAATTAACGGCTAACTAGTATAATGCTTTGCGCCCAACTCTACAGCCCCATCTCGTTCATCTGCCCACAACACCCCTTGGAATGCTAAAAAAACAGTATAAAGACATCCTGAAAATGGCTTGGCCCATTATTTTGGCCAATGCCTCAGTGCCTATTTTAGGCCTGGTTGATACTGCTGTGATCGGTCAGACGGGTACCGCAGTCCATTTGGGTGCCATTGCGTTGGCTGCGCTGATTTTCAATTTTGTTTACTGGGGATTTGGCTTCCTGCGCATGGGCACAACTGGTTTTGTGGCTCAGGCCAAAGGGGCGCAACAGCAAGACGAGCTCCACGCCCTGGTCTTTAGGACATTATTACTGGGCTGTTTGATTGGTTTGGTATTAATCATATTACAGTGGCCTATCGAACGTCTTGCGACCAGTTGGATTAGTGCCAGTGATGCCGTGCTAGATGAGGTACGTGCTTATTTTTATGTACGTATTTGGGGGGCTCCTGCCACATTGATGATTTTTGCGTTGCTGGGCATTTTTATCGGCATGGGCTGGTCCAAACAACTATTGATCACGCAACTGGTGCTCAATGGCCTTAATATAATTTTTAATATCCTATTTGTTTTAGGGCTGCATTTGGGAGTAAAGGGTATAGCTTTGGGTACCTTGGTCGCCGAATGGTTGGCCTGGGCCATAGCACTGATGATTCTTTTGCCGCGGATGGGCTTGCAACAACCCTTGCAGCGATTCGCTGCACTGTTGGATAACATTTTAGATACTCAGCGATTAAAGGCTTTGTTTTCGGTAAATGCCAACATCATGGTGCGTACGTTAGCACTGATTGCAGGCTTTGCCTGGTTTGCCAATGAAGGGGCCATGTTTGGCGATGGGACATTAGCCGCCAATCACATTTTGTTGCAATTTATCAGCCTATCGGCTTTTTTCTTGGATGGTTATGCTAATGTTGCCGAGGCCTTGGTTGGTCAAGCCTATGGTGCCCGTGACCCACGTCATTTTAAACAGGCCGTCAAAGACAGTACGGTATTAGCTGCTTTCACAGCATTGCTCTTGTCATTATTATTTTATTTTTGGGGCCACGAGTTTATCGCCTGGCTGACCCAAGATCGCCAAGTGCAGGCCATTGCGCGCGCATTTAACACAATGGCTGCTGTTTATATTTTCTGTTCGTTTGCAGCCTTTCAGCTAGACGGCATTTTTATTGGGGTCACACAAACAAGGCAAATGCGCAATGCCACTATTTTAGCCCTGCTGTCTTTTGTCGCACTGTCTATGCTGCTAACACCCCACTGGGACAACCATGGGCTGTGGGTCGCTTTTATAGGTTATGTCGTGGTTCGCGCCATCGCATTAGGGGCATATTACCCGGCGCTCTTGCACCGGGTAAGCAGTCGCATGAATTACTGAGCCCGCTCTTCGAGTACGGCTACGGCAGGCAATTTTTTGCCTTCGAGGAACTCTAAAAATGCGCCACCCCCCGTCGAGATGTAGCTAATTTTGTTGCTGATGCCAAACTTGGCAATCGCTGCCAGGGTATCACCACCGCCAGCGATAGAATAGGCCTGCGAGTCTGCAATCGCGTTAGCCAAAGTGCGGGTACCACTGGCAAACGCAGGGAACTCGAAAACACCGACGGGGCCATTCCAGACGATCGTGCCCGCATGAGCTAACAAGCCTGATAACTGGGCGGCTGTTTTGGGCCCGACATCTAGAATCAGATCATCATCTTCGATATCGGCGGCATCCTTGGTGACCGCGGTCGCATCCGTGGAAAACTGCTTGGCGCAAACCAAATCAACCGGAATAGGCACCTGCGCACCACGCTCTTTCATGCGCTGGATCACATAACGTGCCTCGTCCACTTGTTCGGCCTCGGCTAATGACTGACCTATTGGCAGCCCCTCGGCCAACATGAAAGTATTGGCGATACCACCACCCACAATCAATTGATCGACTTGTTCTGCCAACGCCCGCAAGATGGATAATTTGGTAGAAACTTTGGCGCCCCCTACAATGGCCACCAACGGCCGCGCCGGTTCTTTTAGGCTGCGGCCCAAGGCCTCGAGCTCGGCTGCTAATAAAGGCCCGGCGCAAGCTATCGGCGCAAAACGCGCAATCCCCTCGGTCGAGGCCTGGGCGCGATGCACTGTCCCAAAAGCATCATTGACATAAACATCACACAGCGCGGCCATCTGCCGTGATAAAGCCTCATCATTAGCAGCCTCGCCCACATTAGTGCGACAATTTTCCAACAACACGACCTGCCCTGGTGCGACATCAACACCCTTGACCCAATCGCGCTTGAGGGGCACAGGCAAAGCCAGCATTTTGGCCAGCCTCTCGGCAATGGGTGCCAAAGAATCCCCGGGATGCACTTCGCCCTCTTTGGGTCGCCCCAAATGCGTGGTCACCATCACCGCAGCCCCCGCATCCAAAGCCATACGAATCGCCGGTAATGAGGCTTTGATACGCGTATCATCTGCGATCTCGCCATCACTCATCGGCACATTCATATCCGAGCGAATAAACACCCGCTTGCCCGTCAATTGGCCCGCTTGGGCCAGGTCTTGCATTTTGAGTACAGAAAGCTTCATCGTCCTTCCTACCATCTACCGCTAGAAATCATGAGCACCCTAGTTAGCAGCCATCATGGCCGCTGCGGTATCCAGCATACGGACCGAGAAAGCCCACTCGTTGTCATACCAGGCGGAGACCTTGACCAAGCGTCCCGAAGCACGGGTCAACAGTCCGTCTACTATGCTGGATGCTGTGGTGTGATTATGGTCTGTGGAAACCAAAGGCTCGTCACAGTACTCGAGGATGCCTTTGAGCTTGCCCTGGGCGGCATCACGCAAGACTTGATTGACCTCGTCAACGTCAGTATCGCGCTCGGCAACAAAAGACAGATCAACCATGGATACGTTAATGGTCGGAACGCGCACTGCAAATCCGTCAAGCTTGCCTTTGAGCTCAGGCAAGACCAAACCAACGGCTGCAGCAGCACCCGTTTTAGTGGGAATCATGTTTTGGGCCGCGGCGCGCGCACGGCGGAAGTCTTTGTGAGCCACGTCAATGAGCTTTTGATCGTTGGTATAAGCATGAATGGTCGTCATTAGGCCATTGGCAATACCGATTTGCTCTTGGAGGGGCAACACTAGAGGTGCCAAGCAGTTAGTCGTGCAAGAAGCATTGGAAACTACAGTATCAGTGGCTTTGAGTACATGGTGATTCACCCCATAGACCACAGTAGCATCCACATCACCACCGCCTGGTGCGGACAGCAACACCTTTTTAGCGCCGGCCTGTAAATGAGCACTGGCACTCTCTTTGCTATTAAAGCGACCGGTACACTCGAGCACGATATCAATATCAAGCTCATCCCAGGGTAGTTTGGCAGGATCACGCTCGGACAACAGACGGATTTGGTCACCATTGACTACTAGGTGCTGCTTGTCATCAGTCAGGGATACCTCAGCATTAAAGCGCCCATGGACCGTATCAAACTGCGTCAGGTGGCGAGCAATTTCATCCTGACCGGGTGCATTAACAGCGACGATCTGGATATTATGAGGTTTGTTTTGTTCGTAAAAAGCGCGCAGCGTCATACGCCCAATGCGGCCATAGCCATTAATCGCAACACGAATGGTCATAGAGAATACTCCTAAAGAATTTTTTCTACCGCAGCAACGACCTGAGCTGCATCGATACCAAAATACTCGAATAATTCACTGGCAGGGGCAGATTTACCATAGGTATCCAAACCGACCACAGCCCCCTCGGTGCCAACATATTTATACCAGCCCAATGTGGAGCCAGCCTCGACAGCAACCTTGGGTAAATCAGCGGGCAGTACCTCTGCGCGCCAGTCTTGGGATTGTGCGTCAAAACGCTGGGTACATGGCATAGAGACAACACGTACCATCACCCCTTTGGCCTGTAATTGTTCCTGCGCTTGCAGTGCCACTGAAACCTCAGAGCCTGTCGCTATGATAATGGCCTGTGGGTGATCGGCCGCCTCGCGTAAAATATATCCACCCCGAGCAATAGCGTCGATAGTCTTTGGGTCGCGCTTTACAAAGGGCAGGTTTTGACGGGACAATAGCAATGCACTGGGCCCACCTTTTTGGACATCCATGCCAACGCTTTGCGGACGCCCTAGCGCCTGCACCCAAGCCACTGCAGTTTCTGTGCTATCGCAAGGACGCCAAACGTCTAGATTAGGAATGAGGCGCAAACTGGTGGCGTGTTCGACTGCTTGGTGCGTGGGGCCGTCCTCACCCAGACCAATCGAGTCATGGGTAAATACATGCACTACGCGTTGGCGCATGAGCGCAGCCATACGAATGGCATTGCGCGAATAATCTGAAAACGTCAGGAAAGTGCCGCCGAATGGAATATAACCCCCATGCAGAGCGACCCCATTCATAATGGCGGCCATACCGAACTCGCGTACCCCATAATTAATATGGCGTCCAAACCGTACCCCCTGCTCGCTGGTACGAACGGGGATTGCATCGGGCCAGTTGGTCAGGTTAGAGCCCGTTAAATCGGCAGAACCACCTAGCAGCTCGGGGATGAATTTTACTAACTCGGTAATCGCAATTTGAGAGGCCTTGCGGCTGGCGACATCTTGGGCGTCTTGGGCCACCTTTTCAATTAAAGCTGATGACTGGGCAGCAAAATCTGTGGGCAAATCCCCTTGCATGCGCCGACGCAATTCCGCAGCACATTCGGGATGAGCTTGGGCGTATTCTTTAAATAATTTTTCCCATTGGGTTTGCAAGCCCTGCCCGCGCTCGGAGGCGTCCCAATATGCGTACACCTCGGATGGAATCTCGAAAGGCTCATAGGGCCAATCAATAGCATCACGCGTAGCGGCAATTTCATCAGGACCCAAAGGAGCGCCATGAGATTGTGCGGTACCTGCTAAATTGGGCGCGCCTTTGCCAATCACTGTCCGACAACAAATCAAAGTCGGACCAGTCGCATTTTCTTTGCCTTGGGCCTTGGCCAGACGAATCGCAGCATCAATGGCCTCGGGATCATGCCCGTCGACACCGGTAATGACCTGCCAGCCATAACTACGGAACCGCTCAGCAGTATCATCACTAAACCAGGGCTCGACCTCGCCATCAATGGAAATGCCATTATCGTCATACAGAACGATTAGCTTGGAAAGCTTGAGCGTGCCTGCTAATGAGCACACCTCGTGGGAGATACCTTCCATGAGGCAACCATCGCCGATAAAAGCATAGGTAAAATGATCTATAACGTCATACCCTGGCTTGTTGAATTCTTGGGCCAGCAAGGCCTCGGATAACGCCATGCCCACCGCATTCGCCAAACCCTGTCCTAATGGACCTGTCGTAGTCTCGACCCCGGGGGTATCCCCAACTTCGGGGTGTCCGGGTGTTTGAGAATGCAGCTGCCTGAATTGTTTGAGTTGCTCGAGGGGCAAATCGTAACCACTCAGATGCAACAGGGCATAAATCAGCATAGACGCATGCCCGTTGGACAGTACGAAACGATCGCGGTTAATCCAATCTGGGGCTTGGGGATTATGCTTTAGATGCTGTGTCCACAGGACTTGGGCGATTTCAGCCATTCCCATTGGGGCACCGGGATGACCGGATTTGGCCGCTTGGACTGCATCCATTGCGAGCGCGCGCAATGCGTTTGCCATTACAGATTGAGCAAAAGGAGATTGGGCCATAAGATACTCACAGTTGATACCATCTGATGATGGTCACCTAGACGTCAAAAATTTAAAAACTGACTCACTATTTTAGACAAAGATTCTAACACCGATAGGCAATCGCTCTGTCCGATCTAAGTCAGAGCGCAAACTGGGCAAAAGATATGACTTTTTCGCGTATTTACATCGATGCTCTACTCTCTGTAGAACAAGACATCACACTGCCTAAAGACAAGGCGCATTATATACAAAGGGTGCTGCGTTTGCCTGCCCAAAGCCAAGTGATCCTCTTTAATGGCCAAGGAGGGGAATATTTGGCCCGTCTACATTATGAGGGCAAACAGGTGCGCGCCGTCATCGAGGAGTTTCGTCCAGAAAACCGTGAATTGGGATTACGTCTAACCGTCGCACAAGGGCTTGCAACGGGGGACAAGATGGATTGGATCATTGAAAAATCGGTAGAGATGGGGGTCCACAGTTTTGCGCCTATTGCAGCACAGCATAGCGTGCTTAAACTAAGCGCCGAGCGAGCCGAAAAACGCGTTGCACATTGGCAACGGATCATCGAGGCTGCCAGTGCGCAGTGTGGGCGCAATCAGTTAATGCAACTCAGTGCCCCACAAAACTTGCATCATTTCCTGGATCAAATCGCCGCTGATGCCAAACAGCCAGGGCATGGCATTATTTTATGTCATCAGATTGCGACGAATGATTTTGTACAGGCCCTCACCCCACCGACGGGGGGATGGCGTCATTTGTATTTGTTGATCGGCCCAGAGGGTGGATGGTCTGATACAGAGGTCGAGCTAGCCCTAAACCACCGAGCTCGCCCCCTTTTATTTGGTCCGCGCGTGTTACGGGCAGAAACTGCCGCTATAGGCCTGGTAGGCGCGATTCGCGGCTTTTTGCATTGTTTAGATTAAAAACCTCTAGCGCAGCTAGTCATCACGACGCAAATAAGGTTCGGGGGCTACACCGGGCTCGGGTGCGTCATGTTTACCGCCGTGAATGATCGTATAAATAAATTTACGCCCTTTGTTTGTCGCATAATCAGCCACATCATCCAAAACCTGCACAATATCCTCTGTGGCCGCGCCAATCACGTCATCAGCAGTATGCAAACGATCCAGCCACAAATACAGCCCAGTTTGCTGATCAACCACTGTTTCGGATAAACAATCATAAAGTGCATCCATATCATTACCAAAAAACTGTGGATAATCGACAGCTTTGGCAATAGCGCGTAATACTGCTGAACGACTACGAGCGCGATCACAATTAGCCACCATCACGGTGATTCCTAGCTGCTCGGCCTCTTGGAAAAGCTCTTCGCGATGACTTTCTGTGGATTTAAAATGCCCACCAATTTCGACATGCTTGTTGAATTTTGAGGTTAGGCTCATTGTTGCAGTACTCCATTTATCTAGGTTTTAGTTCATCAACCCTCAGGCCAGTTGCTGGCACCCCGGCCCCTTAAGGCGGCTGTGGCCACGCTGATTGGTCACCACCTGAATCTGGGTGCCAATGCGCTCTTTGAGCGTATTCACATGGGATATCACCCCGATTAGCTTGGACTCGTGGCGCAGGTTAGCCAAAGCGTCCAAAGCCAGCGATAGTGCCTCTTCGTCTAGCGTACCAAAGCCTTCATCCAGGAACAATGAATCGATACGCACGTTGTGACTGGCCATTTGGGACAGCCCTAACGCTAAAGCCAAGCTAACGATAAAGCTCTCGCCCCCGGACAGGTTTTGGGTCGAACGCACAATCCCACCCTGGTAGTTGTCGATCACATTCAGCAGCAGTGGATTGGTTTGCTCTTGTTGCAAAAGGTAGCGATCGCTCATGTTTTGCATCTGTTGATTGGCATAATACACCAACTGGGCAAAACTTAAGCCCTGAGCAAAATTGCGGAACTTCTTTCCATCACTAGAACCAATTAAATCATGCAGTGCTGACCAGCGCTCGAGTTCTTTTTGTTGTTTTAAAGCTGCTTGTTGCTGTGCTTTGAACTGTTGCTTGGCCTGTTCATTGGTGCGCAATTGGTAATCCAACTCGCTGCGCTTTTGAGTCTGTTCTTGCAAATCCGCCCGACATTGAGTCAGTGTTGACAGCAATTGTTCTTGGCTGAGCGTCGTCAATGCTTTTGCCTCTTCTTGTTGCAATTGTTGCTGTCGCTCTTGGCGGGTACTGTTCAATCGAATCCGAGCATCATCCAACGCACGCGCTTGCTGCTGTAGCCGTTGCCGCACCTGAGTCGGCAAACGCCGTTTTTGATAATCTTCATAGTCAACAAATCCCGCCTGTTGAATCGTCGCTAAAAACGCTTGCTGTTTTTCATCTACCTGAACTTGTAATTGTTGCAACTGTTGAGTGTGTTGCTTGATGGCTTCTTGTTTCAGCTGCCAGTCGCGCAATGTGTCTTGTTGCCTCAGGCGTGCCTGCTCTGTGTGTTGCTGTAACTCACGTAGCTGCTTTTGACGTTGGGCCCGTGCTTGGGCAACAGTTTGATCGCCAAAGAGCTCGTTACGTTGTGCCTGCAAGGCCCGGACATTTTCCTCAATAAATTGGAGTTGGTGTGCAGCCTCTGCGTACTCTATTTGGCTATTGTGAACCGCCTGCTCTAATTGTTCGCGTTGAACCTCATGGGTATTGAGTTTTTGCTGTAATTCCTCGACCTGTGTCTGCTGTGCTTGCCATTGAGCCCATCGAGCCTGCAAAACAGAGGGTAACTGCTCCCAATTGGTCTCGGCCGATGTGATTATCTCGAAAGGCCGCAATTGCCCTGCCAGCTCAGTGTGTAGCTGTTTGTACTCGCTCTGCGCGGTGTGCAATTGTTCCTGGACATAATCTACCTGCTGATTAGCCAAGTTCATCTGCCCATTGATTGCATGCATCTCATTGTTTAAGCCACTAATGGCGTCAACCGCCTTTTGCAACTGCTTTTCTTGTAGCTCAATCTCTTCCTGCAGGGATTCTGCATACTGCAACGCCTGTGCTAGGGCATTAACCTCTTGCTGATACTCATCAACAGTGGGCAATGTATCGGTGACTAGGGGATGCTCGAGTGAACCACACAGAGGGCACGGCTCGCCTGCTTGGAGCGCGGCTCGATGGGTTTCAAAATCAGCCATCAACCGGCGCAACATATGCTTTTCGCGGGCGTCATCCAACTGTTGACGCATACTACGTAAGGACGCTCCTTTTAATTGGGCTTGTAGCTTGTCACGGGTCTCCTGCAGCGCTGTCTGTACCTGTTCCTGCTGTTGGTTTTGACTGTGCTGCTTATTGCTCAGTACTGTCCATTGTTCCTGTTGTTGCTTTAGGTGGGCCTGTGCCTGCACGAGTCTGTTGCTGAGTGTTTGCTTTTGCTCTGTGATGCTTTGCAATTGCTCTATTCTTAGTTGCACGCTTCCTAAAATCTGTCCCAACTCAGCATCAGCTGCATGGCGTTGTTGGTAATTTTTGACCTCAGCCAGTGCCTCGCGCACATTAACCGCGTTTCGATTAAGTGCATCTAAATCACTTTGCGCTTGTTGTTGTTTGTGCTGGCGTTTGTCTTTTTCAGCACGCGCAGCCACTAAGGTGGGCTGCTGAGCAGCTAATTGCTCATCTAGGCGTTGAACCTGCTCCCAAAGATTTTGTAGCTCTTCTTGACGCAGCTCTTCAGTTTGCCAATCGTTATGTGCCCGCTCGAAGCCCTGTTGTGCATCGTGATAGGCCTTTTCCAAAGCGGGTAAATCATCTTGGGCCTGATTTAACGTTGCCCGCCCTTTTTTGAGCTGCTCTTGCAATGTCTGTAAAGTGGCGTAGTCCTCTTCAAAGGAAAGCGCCTTTTCCGCCCACTGCAAACGTAACAATTCGGGTGCAAATGCTTGGGTTTGCTCGTCCAATTGCTGCTCTTGAGTGCGCAAAGCATGCAATTGATTGTGTAGGCTTTGAATATTTTCCTGCCACTGTAACCCTGATTGCAGTTGCTCGACTTGCACTTCTTTTTGTCTGATTAACTCAGCGCAACGTTCGTGTTCGATACGCAGGTTTTTTTCAGCCTCGGGATCCAAAAGAACGATTTTCTCGCCTTGCTCCAGCATCGCCTCGTATTGCGCCAATACACTACGCCGTTTTTCATGAACTAACTTAGAAATATCAGCGTAAATCTCTGTGCCCGTAATTTGTTCTAATAAAGGCGCACGCTCATCAGCATCGGCTTGTAAAAAGGCTGCGAAAGAACCCTGCGCCAGCAGCATTGAACGAGTGAAACGCTCGAAATCTAATCCGGTTAGCTCGGGAATATATTGCTGAACAGCTTGAACACCACTGGCTAGGATGGTGCCGCTGTCGGCCTCGGCGAGCTCGTGTCGCGCGGGTTGCAATGCGCCATCAGCACGGCGGCGTGCACGATGCTGCCCCCAAAAACAACGGTATTGTCCTGTCTGGGTTGCAAAAACCACCTCGGCAAAGCACTCGCCCGTATGCCGTGACATGATCTCATTGCTGCTTTGTGTGATTGAACCCAATCGCGGTGTACGTCCATATAAGGCCAAACATAAAGCATCTAAAATAGTTGTTTTGCCCGCACCGGTAGGGCCAGTGATAGCAAAAATCCCCTCGGCCTCATAAGCAGGGTGGGTTAAATCAATAAACCATTCCCCCACCAATGCGTTTAAATTTTGAAAACGAAAACTGAGCACTCTCATGATTCAGCCTCCTCGGTGGGCTGTTCTTCTTCTAACAGCTGCAAGGCCTCACCATAAGTATGTAGTAATTCTGCACGTTGCTCTGAGGCAACTTGCAAAGCCTCTAGGCGACGCTCAAACACCTCGTATGGGGTGAGCTCGGGCAACGGCTTTTCGGCCTGCACTGGGGCTAGGATCTCGCGCATTAACATTTGATTTTGCAATCTCAACACTTCTAGAGGTGAATCCTCGATTAATTCACTGACACGCGCGCGCAACTCACCAACCACCTCGTCGCCGGTATAAATAATTTCCAGCCAAATGGATTCTAATTTTCTTTTATAGGCCAGTATCTGCGCCTCAATTTGCGTCCAGTCACCCTCGATACGCCGCAAACGTTGAAAAACCGGGACGGGCAACAGCTGCACTTTGAATTGATGTTGCAAACGCTGCCATTCCCACTGTTTTTGCTCTGCTGGAGGTAAGCTATCGGCTGGAGTGACGTTATCGGAAAAAGCGGTGTTATCGGCTAAAGCGAGGTTATCGGCTGAGGTGGGCTTAGATTGACTCTTAGTTACTGCCCCACTAGGCATCGAATCCTGAGGTGTGGACTCTGGTTTATCTGCATTTTTTATCTGTATTAAGCACACTGACTTTTGCTGTTGAGCCTCGCCGAACCCCATCGGCAAGGGCGATCCACTATAGCGCACCCAATCACGCTGCCCGACGCGTTGTGGCACATGCAAATGCCCCAACGCCACATAATCAAATACCTGATCAAATAGCTGCGGGCGGATGTGTCCCAACCCGCCTACAATGACATCGCGCACTCCATCGTCTGATTGCGTATACCCACCCGCTGTAAACAAATGACCCATCGCTATGATGGGCACTTTTTTTTCTAGCTCTTGCTGGCAAGCCAAAGCCTGCTCGGCAATCTCGGTATAGTATTGCTCGACCCCATGCACGTAACCCGCTGCTTTTTCCTCTAAGCTCTCGCCGCTATGAACCTGACGTACATCGCGCTCGCGCAAATAAGGCACTGCCGCCACAATCAGTTGTGGACATTGATCGGCATCGTACAATACGAGCACCTCGTCCTCGGGGCGTAAGGCCTGACCAATCACATGAACATGCAAAGCTTTGAGTAACTCTTGAGGTGCATTGAGCAGGGTGGGCGAGTCATGATTCCCGCCAATAATGACCACATGCTGACAAGCCGTCAAACTGACCGCTGATAAAAAACGATAATACAAAGTTTGGGCCTGGTGCGTGGGTGTACTGCTATCAAAAACATCCCCTGCCACCAATAACACATCGACCTGTCGGCGACGTATAGTTTCTAGCAACCACTGCAAAAAAGACTCGAACTCGGAATCTCGGCTGCGGCCATATAACAAACGACCTAAATGCCAATCAGAAGTATGTAAAACAGTTAATGACATATTCTATAGCTCACAGCAAAACAGGGGCATGCAGCCCCTGTTTTATTGACAAAATTATTTCAAAGCAATGCCTCGCATCAATGGTCTGGCGATCGCAATGAAAACCGTGCTCGGTTATTGAGTCGCTTTGTTGGCATCTACCACCGTGAGCGCAGTCATATTAATGATACGACGCACAGAAGAACTAGACGTCAAAATCGCTGCAGGCGCATTAGCACCGAGCAAGAAAGGCCCAATAGCCACGTGCCCACCACTTTCTGTTTTGAGCAAGTTATAAGAAATGTTGGCGGCATCAACGCTGGGGCAAATTAATAAATTAGCCGAACCAGTCAGCGTCGTATGCGGCAGAATGCGACGGCGTAAATCCTCGTCCAGTGCGCAATCGCCATGCATCTCGCCATCGATCTCCAGATCGGGATCCATCTCGCGAATCAGAGTCAAAGCCTCGCGCATCTTTTGCCCAGAACTAGAGCTGTCCGAGCCAAAGTTAGAGCGTGACAACAAAGCAGCCTTGGGTTCGACGTTTAACTGACGCATGCGCCGCGCGCAGGCCACAGTGATCTCGGCCAGCTCGAGCGCAGTAGGATCATCATTGACATGGGTATCAGCCAACGCCACGGTACGCTCACCCAGCAATAGAATATTCATCGCTCCGTAGGTATGGACCCCAGGCTCTTTGCCTAAAACCTCGTCAATGAAGCGCAAGTGGTTGCCATAGGTACCTACCGTACCGCAGATGAGGCCATCGGCATCACCCAGATAAACCATCATTGCCGCAATTAACGTGGAACGGCGGCGCATCTCGACACGAGCGATTTCTTTGGTGACCCCACGACGACACATGAGCTCCCAGTAAGCAGACCAGTAGCGGTTAAAGCGTTCGTCATGCTCGGGGTTAGTGACCTCGACATCGATGCCCAATCGCAAACGCAATCCATAGCGTTGGATGCGCTGCTCGAGCACACTGGGTCGGCCCACCAAAATGGGTTTAGCCAGCTTTTCATCGACCACAACCTGTACGGCACGCAAGACGCGTTCATCTTCGCCCTCGGCAAAAACAATGCGATCTTTGCCGCCATCGTGCACCAGACCTTTGGCCAGCCCGTAGATGGGACGCATAAAGGCACCAGAGCGGTGAACAAACTGACGCAACTGATACACATAGGTATCGAAGTCCTCGATCGGCCGGGTGGCTACCCCCTCATCCATGGCGGCTTTGGCGACCGCAGGAGCAATACGCGAAATCAGACGTGAGTCAAAAGGTTTGGGGATGAAATACTTAGGCCCAAACTCGATGTTTTCCAAGCCATACGCAATGGCGACGACCTCGTCCTGCTCTTCGCGAGCGAGCTGGCAAATAGCGTGTACGGCGGCGATTTCCATACCCCGCGTGATCGAGGTAGCACCCACATCTAGCGCCCCCCGAAATATGTACGGAAAACACAAAACGTTATTGACCTGGTTAGGATAGTCCGAACGACCCGTCGCCATTACCACATCATCACGCACTGCATGAGCGACCTCGGGCAGTACCTCGGGGGTGGGATTAGCCAAGGCCAAAATCAAGGGGCGATCGGCCATGCGCCCCACCATCTCAGCACTCAGCACACCCCCCGCTGAGAGCCCCAAGAAAACGTCCGCGTCATCGATCACGTCATTCAAGGTACGGGCCTGCGTATCACGAGCGAAAACCTCTTTGTTTTCGTCCATCAAAACGGTACGCCCCTCGTATAGGACCCCCTCGATATCAGTGACCCAAATATTTTCTAAAGGCAGCCCTAAATCCAGCAACAGATTCAGACAAGCCAAAGCAGCCGCCCCTGCCCCGGAAACCACGACCTTGACCTCTGTGAGCTCTTTTTCAACCACTGTTAAACCATTTAAAAACGCTGCGGCCACACAAATAGCCGTACCGTGTTGGTCATCGTGGAATACGGGGATATTCATCCGCTCTCGTAGTTTGCTCTCGACCTCAAAGCACTCGGGAGCCTTGATATCTTCGAGGTTAATACCACCGAATGTTGGCTCGAGCCCCGCAATGATGTCGACCAGACGATCTGGATCGTTCTCATCTATTTCAATATCAAAAACATCAATCCCAGCAAAATTCTTGAACAGTACGGCCTTGCCCTCCATGACTGGCTTGGACGCCAAGGCGCCAATATTGCCTAGACCCAGTACTGCCGTACCGTTAGTAATGACCCCCACCAGGTTGCCCCTACCGGTATAACGAAATGCATTTTGTGGATCATCGACGATCTCCTCGCAGGCGGCAGCGACACCTGGTGAATACGCCAGAGCGAGGTCACGTTGGTTAGAAAGCTGTTTGGTGGGCGTTACCGAAAGCTTGCCCGGGCGTCCTTGCTCGTGATAGAGCAACGCGGCTTTACGCAAATTGTCATCCATAGTGTGTGTTACCCAGTTACAGTGTGTAAATTGTGTTTATTCGTGGTTATTAAAACATCATTCTAACTATAGTCTGCGGCTTTGCACATGCTGCACTACAGCAAAGACAAGAATCTGCCATCAGGGTCAAAGCATTGCTGCACCGCAGCATCAAGCTCTTGAGCCCATATTTTCTGCTCGTCACCAAAAGTAGGTTGCTGCTTGAATGAGGGTTGAGTACATGATTGACTGTCTAACACCACCCATTCGACCCAGCCCAAATCCAGCCCTTGCCCTAATACAAAATAAGCCAAATTAACCCTGCCCTGGTCTTGCAAGGCATCGAGTCGATAACGTGCAGGCCACACCGGCAAAGCCTGACAGCGCTGCCCTATTTGAGTATCCAGCAGCTGGAATAATTGCGGGACCATACGCTGCAGCCGCGGGCTGTTGAGTGCCATACTAGATTGGGCACCAAATGGTCCCAAACGAGCCACAGAACAATCAGCCAGCACCATAGATGCCATCTGTACCCCAGTACTCTCCAAGCTACGATGTTGGTGAAAAGCCGAATCTGCCAGCCAACGAATGAACATCATTTGCGCCGGCAAAGCTGAAAACTGAGTCAACCCTGCTGCAACCAGCTGTTGCATACGAACACCGGGTTCAATATAAAAACGGCCCTCATCATCAATTGGTTCGCAGCGATTTAAATGAACTGGGTCGAGCCATAAAATCGGCTCAGGGTGTGCCGTAATCGTATTTAAATCCGTAGGCACTAACCCCAGTTGGACCTCGAAATGCTGTGCCAATAAAAAGACGGCATGTACTTGGTTAGATTGGGTGGGGGTAAATATCCCGTGCTCGATGCCTTGGGCTGCCAAAGCAAAAGGCCGCAATTGCTCGGGAAACTCTTGAGACAAACGCTCATAAAAGCGTGCCCAATGGGTAGTTGCTGGGACCCGGCCCTTCAAAAAAGCACGACGAGAATTTGATGTCATAATAAAATGATGTTTTTGCTGTGCTAAATACATCAAAATCATACTTCAGCACAGCCTTTTTGACGACTTTAGATTTACCTATTTAGCCAATACAAAGCGGATTCTTTATGCAACGCTCTGCTCATCTAGCTCAACGCACAGAAAATATCGTTCCTTTTCACGCTGTCGAATTATTCAAAGCGGCCCAAGCTCTAAGTCAGGCTGGCCATGACATTATTAGCCTGGGCATCGGCGAACCCGATTTTACCGCACCTAAACCAGTCGTTGAGGCTTTAAAAAAAGCCGCTGACCAAGGGCTTACCCAGTACACACCCCCCGCCGGCACCCCCGCCCTACGCGAAGCGCTGAGCGATTATTATGCTGATTTTTTCCAGGCACGGGTAGACCCCGAGCGCATCGTCATCACTGCAGGGGCCTCGGGCGCCCTTAGCTTAGTGTGTCTAACGATGATTAACCCCGGTGATGAGATTCTCATGCCTGACCCCTCGTACCCGGCCAACCAAAACTTTATCGTGTCAGCAGGCGGGGTGCCCAAATTAATCCCTACGACAGCATCTCATCGTTTTCATCTTACGGCTGCCGACATCGAGGCACACTGGGGTACCCATACACGTGGCGTGCTTATTGCCTCTCCAAATAATCCCACCGGCGCCAGCATCGCCACCGATGATTTACGCGAATTGGTCGCAGCTGTGCGTGCCCGCGGTGGTTTTGTCATTATGGACGAAATTTACTTGGGTCTATATTACGAAGACGCCCCAAAAAGTGCCCTATGTATCGATGATGACATAGTCATTATTAATAGTTTTTCCAAATACTTTCACATGACTGGGTGGCGTTTGGGTTGGGCAATACTACCCCAGGAATTAAGTAATACCGCAGAAAAATTAGCCGCCAGTCTATCCATCTGTGCCCCTACTTTGGCGCAGCACGCTGCCTTGGCCTGTTTTAAGCAAGAGTGTTTGGATATTTACGAACAGCGACGTCTAGCCTTTAAATCTCGCTGCGAATACCTAGTGCCCGCACTCGAAGCCATTGGCTTTGACATCCCCGTTCATCCTGATGGTGCTTTTTATATTTACGCAGATATGAGCAAGTTTGGAGATGATAGCTATGAGTTTTCGCAGCACTTGCTCAATGCTGCACACGTAGCAGCGGTACCCGGTATTGATTTTGGGCCCCACTTTGCACCGCGCATGTTGCGTTTTTCTTATGCAACCGATCAATCCCGTCTGGAACAAGCCGTCAACCGTATGGATAAATTATTAAATGCCGGTGGCTAAACTAGGCAGCTAAAGCAAACCGCCCTAGTCTTTGGTGGCCACCCCCGAGGCCAGGGCAATACGACTGCGCTCTGAAAGGACACGTTTGCCATAACCACCATCGCTGGGGCCCGTAGCCCCGACATAACAGGCTAACGCCCCATTGATAGAGCCGCGCCGCTTTAAACAATCTGCCAATATTTGTGTCCCGATCTGTATATTGGCATCCGGGCTAAACACAGCTAGGGTGCCTTCGACAAAAGGCTCGAATTTCTCTTGGTGTACCTTGGTCATGACCTGCATCAGCCCCTGTGCGCCCACACCGCTCTCGGCAAAGGGGTTATAACTGGATTCAATAGCAATCACGGCCAACACCAACAAAGGATCTAAATCTTTGGCCAACGCCTCGCGATACGCTATATCAATCACCGCTCCTACTGCGGTATAGGCGACACGGTACTTGCGCGCAATGTAACTTTGCAATGCCTCGTACTGGGTTTTCGTGATCCCAGCCAAATGCACAGGCTCGGTGGCCTCATCCAAAGATCGGGCAAACTCTATATAAGCGGACTGTCGATGCTCTCTGAGCGCCTGACCGGAACCATCAGCATCTACGGGTGGCCAACGGCGCGCATCGTCTTGAGCCAAGCCACCCGCAGCTGATTGGCCTGCTTTTTTAGACGGCGCATCAAAGCCATCATCTGAACCTGCACCCTGCACCAAAGCG
>Ga0209487_1000772_pt1 | contig 28261 bp, 27 predicted proteins | sample Poulit2012_FD_187524 | JGI IMG/M metagenome (GOLD analysis project Ga0209487, IMG submission 187524) | Agricultural soil microbial communities from Georgia to study Nitrogen management - Poultry litter 2012 (SPAdes) (version 2) | ecosystem: Environmental > Terrestrial > Soil > Agricultural land...
TGGCGTAACCGCACTCCGCGGACGCCCAGCGGTCCGGACGAACAAAAGCAAACGCCACCAGCGCCGAGATTATGCTCGATGCGCTGGTGGCGTTTCTGTATGGTGTATGTATGGGGAAGAACCGGGCCAGGCCCCGCCACGGTTCACCGCCCTGCGCCGGGACGGCGATGACCTGCGCGTCGACCCGCGGCTCTTACGTCGCTACGTCCGGACGCACGAAATGACGGCCCCGTACTGCAAACACACGGAGTTGCGGCCGCCACACGGCCGAGACGCGGTCGTTGCCCGACGTGAGCGGTGACGTTGTCACACAATCAAGCGCGCGTCAGGCGTCGCCTTTCGACGGCTGAGATTCGCGAGCCGCCTGTTCGGCTTCCTCCTGCTCCCGGCGCCGCTGCGCCCGCTCTATATAAGAGCCGTCATTCGTATAGGACGGCGGATCACTCGCCGGAAATGTCTCCTCCAGCGCCTCATCAACATCCTCATCCGTCCATTTCGGTTCCTCGTGCATGGTATTGTCCTGCATCATGTGGTTATGCATGGTGACGCCTCCTGATAATCTGCGTTAACGGACCGGTGGGTTAACAGGCCGTTGAAATATTTCGCATCTCGGCGTTCTCCTTCCTCACCGCTCACTGCGACGTACGATTGTACGTCTCATTCGCGGCTCGTCGGACGCCTTGATCTGCAAAATATTTCTGCCGCCTGTACGGCATGTTTATTTCAACACTCTGTTAAGCAAGTCGGCGAAGAGCCCAACCCCGTGCCCGCCCGGCCCCGATAAGCCTTTGTTCAAGACTCAGCCATAAGACAGGGTCATTCATAAGACATGGTCATTCATAAGACACGGTCATTAGCGTAACACCCACTATCGTAACGCAGGCCCGCACCCATGATCCACCACATAACCGCCCCACCACCTAATTTGCCCAGAACGTGGCGTTGTCATGAAGCCATCGCCCGACCCGTTGCATCCGCGGCCTTCGCCCCGAACCCAGCACCCGTAGGGGCGATGCATCCGTCGGCCGCAGCGCAGACGATCACAACAGCACGCCCACTCGAAACGATTCGGCGCTCGTCACACGAGAGGCATCGCCCATCCCGTTGAATCCACAGCCTACGCCCCGAACCCGGCACCCGTAGGGGCGATGCATCCGTCGGCCGCAGCACCGACGATCGCAACGGCAGACCCTCCCGATACGGTTCGGCGATTGTCCCGCGAGAGGCATCGCCCGGCACGTCCAGGACACCGCCACCCGCAAAGAAACAGCACCCGTCCCCTCCCCGGACGGGGAGGATATCAAGGAGAGGGGCGACCACGCCGCGTTTCGGCCGATTGACTTCGTCCTGCCCGTTAAATCCACAGCCTACGCCCCGAACCCGGCACCCGTAGGGGCGATGCATCCGTCGCCCGCAGCGCAATCGATCGCAACGGCACACCCGCACGATACGGTTCGGCGATCGTGACACGAGAGGCATCGCCCGGCCGGTCCAAGACACCGACCCCCGCAAAGAAACAGCACCCGTCCCCTCCCTGGACGGGGAGGGGATCAAGGGGAGGGGCGACCACGCCGCGTTCCGGCCGATTGACTTCGCCCGGTCGCCGCATGGATCCCGGATCCGCTCATTGCCGGTGATGACCGCCGCCGGCCGATTCAACACACCACGCCCCGAACAAAGCGCCCACCACGCGGTCCGGGAAGACGCGTTAAAGGGACAGGTCGCCGGGCAAGACGTTTCATTTCATTCGTTCGTCTTCCCGGACTTCCTCCAGCACCTGGTTCTCAGTCTGACGGAGTTCATCAGGGAGGAAGATCCGGGATCCATGCAGCCGAGAGGCAGGCTTCGCGCGCATGTCCTACGCGTAGCGCTCGACCTACCGCCGAGGCATCGCCCGCCCGGCCCGTTGAATCCGCGGCCTACGCCCCGTACCGGACACCCGTCTGCTCCCTGGACGGAAAGCGGCGACCACGACCGCGCCCGTAACGCAGAAAACCGTCGGGAAAGATAACCCGGGATCGTAAACAGACACCCCCCGTTTAAAATATTTCATCTGCCTACCGCACGTGCCATGGACGAAACATTCGGAATCCTTGCTAACATTCTCCGGGATCTGCCCTTCGTTCGTCTCGGCATCGTCTTCGGATCAATTGCGTCTGGCCGCGCCGGTCACGATAGCGATGCCGACCTCGCGATTGCGGCCGATCAGCCCCTTACGGCGTCACAGAAGATCGCCGTGATAGATCGCGTCGCCGCCGCCCTCGGGCGGCCCGTAGATGTGATTGACCTACTTGTCGACGGAGGACCCGTCCTCAAGCAGGCCATCCTGAACGGCCGGCGCATATATATGGACGACTCGCACGCATATGCCCGCGTGCTCAACCGAATGACAGCTCACGAAGCCGACATCATGCCTTACTACAACCGGACCCTCGCGCAACGCCGCCGCCGATGGATAGGAGTGTGATCGACCACCGGCTGGAGAGCCTCCGTAGGTGTATCACCCGGATTGAGTCGAGGCGGCCGTCTACTGTGGAGGAACTGCAAGTAGACGCCGACCTGCAAGACATCCTCTCGGTTAACCTTGAGCGCGCTGTCCAGCTTTGCGTTGACATTGCGAACCACCTCATCGCCGCCACTGACGCACGACCGCCGTCAAGCATGGGCGAGGCATTCGACATTTTGTATGAGGAAGGAATTCTGCCCGACGACCTCGCACAGCGCATGAAGAAAGCCGTTGGTTTCCGCAATATCGCCGTCCACGCCTATCAGCGAATCGATTGGGCGATCGTCTTCGACATCAGTCATCATCGCCTGCATGATTTCGAAGAGTTCGCCCGACGCGTCGTCGACGTGAACCCCTTATAGGCTTCCGGAAACCCCGGCTCCCTGCCCGTTCGATCCGCTGCCTTCGCGCCCGAACCCGGCACCCGTAGGGGCGATGCATCCGTCGTCCGGAGCGCAATCGAACGCAACGGCACGCCCACTCGACACGGCTCGGCGCTCGCCACACGAGAGGCATCGCCCGGCCCGTCCAGGACACCGCCCCCCGCAAAGAAACAGCACCCGTCCCCTCCCCGGACGGGGAGGGGATCAAGGGGAGGGGCGACCACGCCGCGTTTCAGCCGATTTACATCGCCCGGCCCGTTGAATCCACAGCCTACGCCCCGAACCCGGCACCCGTAGGGGCGATGCATCCGTCGGCCGCAGCACAGACGATCGCAAAAGCACACCCACACGATACGGCTCGGCGCTCGTCACACGAGAGGCATCGCCCGGCCCGTTGAATCCACAGCCTACGCCCCGAACCCGGCACCCGTAGGGGCGATGCATCCGTCGGCCGCAGCACAGACGATCGCAAAAGCACACCCACACGATACGGCTCGGCGCTCGTCCCACGAGAGGCATCGCCCGGCCCGTCCAAGATGCCGCCCCCCGCAAAGAAACAGCACCCGTGCCCCCGGACGGCGGGGGACCAAGGGGAGGGGCGACGACGCCGCGTTTCGGCCCATTTACTTCGTCCGGTCGCCGCATGGATCCCGGATCCGCTCATTGCCGGTGACGAGCGCCGCCGGCCGACTCGACACACCACGCCCTGACCAAGCCCTCACCGCGCGGTCCGGGAAGACGTTATAAAGGGACAGGCAGCCGGGCAAGGTGTTTCATTTCATTCGTTCGTCTTCCCGGACTTCCTCCAGCACCTGGTTCTTAATCTGACGGAGTTCGTCACGGAGGAAGATCCGGGATCCATGCAGCCGAGAGGCAGGCTTCGCGCGCATGTCCTACGCGTAGCGCTCGACCTACCGCCGAGGCATCGCCCGGCCCGTTGAATCCACAGCCTACGCCCCGTACCGGGCACCCGTAGGGGCGATGCATCCGTCGGCCGCAGCACAGACGAACGCAGCGGCACCTCTTCACGATATCGGCTCGGCGCTCGTCACACGAGAGAGGCATCGCCCGGCCCGTTGAATCCACAGCCTGCGCCCCGCACCCGGCACCCGTAGGGGCGATGCATCCGTCGGCCTCAGCGCAGACGATCGCAAAAGCACACCCACTCGATACGGTTCGGCGATCGTCACACGAGAGGCATCGCCCGCACCCGTCCCCTCCCCGGACTGGAACGGAACCAAGGGGAGGGGCGACCACGCCGCGTTTCAGCCGATTGACTTCGCCCGGCCGCCGCATGGATCCCGGATCCGCTCACTGCCGGTGACGAGCGCCGCCGGCCGACTCGACACACCACGCCCTGACCATGCTCTCACCGCGCGGTCCGGGAAGACGCGTTAAAGGGACAGGGCGCCGGGCGAGACGTTTCATTTCATTCGTTCGTCTTCCCGGACTTCCTCCAGCACCTGGTTCTCAGTCTGACGGAGTTCGTCAGGGAGGAAGATCCGGGATCCACGCAGCCGAGAAGCAGGCTTCACGCGCATGTCCTACGCGTATCGTTCGACCCGCCGCCGACGCCCGCCCGGCCCGTTGAATCCGTAGCCTGCGCCCCGTACCCGGCACCCGTAGGGGCGATGCATCCGTCATCCGCAGCACAGACGAACGCAGCGGCACCTCTTCACGATACCGGCTCGGCGCTCGTCACACGAGAGGCATCGCCCGCCCGTCCAGGATACCGCCACCCGCAAAGAAACAGCACCCGTCCCCTCCCGGGACGGCGCGGAGATCAAGGGGAGGGGCGACGACGCCGCGTTTCGGCCGATTTACTTCGCCCGGTCGCCGCATGGATCCCGGATCCGCTCACTGCCGGTGACGAGCGCCGCCGGCCGACTCAACACACCGCGCCCTGAACAAAGCGCCCACCGCGCGGTCCGGGAAGACGCGTTAAAGGGACTGGCAGCCGGGTAAGGCGTTTCATTTCATTCATTCGTCTTCCCGGACTTCCTCCAGCACCTGGTTCTCAGTCTGACGGAGTTCGTCGCGGAGGAAGATCCGGGATCCATGCAGCCGAGAGGCAGGCTTGACGTTCATACATTACGCGTAACGTTCGACCCACCGCCGACGCCCGCCCGGCCCGTTGAATCCACAGCCTGCGCCCCGAACCCGGCACCCGTAGGGGCGATGCATCCGTCATCCGCAGCACAGACGATCGCAACGGCACCTCTTCACGATATCGGCTCGGCGCTCGTCACACGAGAGGCATCGCCCGCACCCGTAACTGAGACCGGCATATTCACGCTCGACGGCACGTCCCCCAATCACTGAAAACCGAAAACCGAAAACTGACAACTGACAACTGACAACTGACGATTGACGATTGATAATCCGTGAAACCGCCGCCCACCCCAACCCCCACCCACAAAATCCGTAACTTGCCCAGCTTTGCGAGCAGGTGCGCAGGCACAAGGCATCAGTATTAATATCCTGAGCAGGGGACGAGGGGGGAAATTCATGCCGCCAACAGGATGGCCGGCAGGAAAGCCCGACGCACCGTCCGGCTAACCGCGGCACCCTCACCCGCCTCACGCACCGGACCCGCCCCATAGTTTATTGTGGTACCACTTTTGTTGAGACAGCATTCTTAATTGTCCAAGCACCCCACCACCGTGAGCACCCAAACCCTCGAAGCACCCACGTCCGCCCCGGCACCCGCGCCCGACTTCGCCTCCGCCCACGCCGCCGAGCTGTACAAGAAGATCCAGGACAAATCCGCCGTCATCGGCGTTGTCGGACTCGGTTACGTCGGCCTCCCGCTCATCTGGACCTTCCACGAAGAAGGCTTCCCCTGCCTCGGGTTCGACGTCGACGAGCGCAAAATCAAGCACTTCGCCGACGGCACCAGCTACATCAAGCACCTCGGCGAGGACATGATGGGCCGCCTCGCCGCCTCCGACCGCAGCGACGCCACCGCCGACTTCTCCCGCATCCCCGAGGCCGACGTCCTCCTTCTCTGCGTGCCCACCCCGCTCAACGAGCACCGCGAGCCCGACATGTCGTACGTCGAGAATACCGTGCGCACCATCGGGCCGCATTTGCGCAAAGGGCAACTCGTCGTCCTCGAGTCCACCACCTACCCCGGCACCACCGAAGAGCTCGTCAAGCCGCTGGCTGAGGAGCTGAGCGGACTCACCGCCGGTGTCGACCTTTTCATTGCCTATAGCCCCGAGCGCGAGGATCCCGGCAACGCCAACTTCCGCACCGCCACCATCCCAAAGGTCGTCGGCGCCGAAAGCAGCGATGCGCTCGCCGTGGCCGATGCCCTTTACTCGAGCGTCATCGTGCAGACGGTGCCCGTCTCGAACACGCGCACGGCCGAGGCCGTCAAGCTGCTGGAGAACATCTTCCGCTCCGTGAACATCGCCCTCGTGAACGAGCTGAAGGTCGTCTTCCACGAGATGGGCATCGACATTTTCGAGGTCGTGGATGCCGCCAAAACGAAGCCGTTCGGCTTCATGCCGTTCTACCCGGGGCCCGGCCTCGGCGGCCACTGCATCCCGATCGACCCGTTCTACCTCACGTGGAAGGCGCGCGAGTACGGCATCAACACGCGCTTCATCGAGCTCGCCGGCGAAGTCAACACCGCCATGCCCAACTACGTGATCAAGCGCTGCATGGAGGCGCTCAACGACCACGGCAAGGCGCTCAAGGGCTCGAAGGTGCTGTGCGTCGGACTCGCCTACAAGCCGGACGTCGACGACGACCGCGAGAGCCCCACGTACGTGATCATGGACCTCCTCAAGAAGTACGGCGCGGAGGTCAGCTACTACGATCCCTACGTGCCGGTCGTGCCGAAAACCCGCGAGCATCCGCACTGGGCCGGGCTCAAGTCGGTTGATTTCACAGAGGAAGCTATCGCCGAGCACGACCTCGCGCTCATCCTCACGAACCACTCCGAAGTCGACCACGTACAACTCGCCCGCTGGTCAAAGGTGGTCGTAGATACCCGGCACGTGGTAAATGGGGAAGGCAACACGTACAGAGCATGATGAGGCGCGCGCCAAGCCGCCAAGGCGCGAAGATGTTAATAAACCTTTGCGTCTCTGCGTCTTTGCGCGAGACACATGGCGAGATCCATGGACGAGAATGAGACAGCCAGGGAGATTGTAGATGCAGCGTATCAGGTTCACACCACGCTGGGCCCGGGGCTCCTGGAGAGCGTCTACCATCGGGCGATGGAGCAAGAGCTACGACTCCGACGGATACCGTATCGCAGTGAGGTACCTGTCGACGCCGTCTACAAAGGAATACGACTTGAGGTCGCATTCCGCATCGATTTGCTCGTTAATGAAATGGTGATTGTAGAACTGAAGTCAGTGGGGCGTTCTGAGCCAGTGCATAAAAAGCAATTACTAACCTATCTCAAGCTTGCGGACAAGCGCCTGGGCCTCCTGATCAACTTCGGCGCGCCGACGATCAAAGCCGGCATCACCCGTATCGTCAACGGCCTCCCCGATGACCAACCCTTTGCAACTTAGCGTCTTTGCTCCTTGGCGACATAAATCGTCTTAGCGTCTTAGCGCGAGATAATAAATTGAACCAGCACACGGCACATACACACGATCTCGAGACCCTTCGGGGTGCTCTTCGTCGGCTCCTTCCTCAGTTGTCGGAGCGCTTCGGCGTGCGATCACTCGGCGTTTTCGGATCCTATGTGCACGGCGATCAGCACGAAAGGAGTGACCTCGACCTGCTCGTTGAATACGATGAAGCACCCGGTCTCCTGGCTTTCCTAGAACTGGAGCAATTCCTTAGCGACACGCTCAACGTCAACGTAGATCTCGTGATGAAAGGGGCCTTGAAGCCGCGAATTGGGAAGCGTGTTCTGGATGACGTTGTCGAAGTTTGATGCCAGAGCCGCTCTCGGACTAATACGCTGTCTGTTGATTCGAAGCATACCCCAACTCGCGATGTCCCCCGGGCGACACTGATCGAATAAAGAACACATCTTTGCGCCTTTGCGTCTTAGCGCGAGAAAACAAATCTTGGGCAAGCCGATAGTAAACTGAGACAAATATATTGATGCATAGTGACTGATAACGGACAACATACACGCTCTGCTCTCGTGACAGGCGGCGCGGGCTTCATCGGCAGCCACCTGGTAGATCGGCTGCTCGAGGAAGGCTGGCGAGTAACCGTGCTTGATAACTTCGACCCGTTCTACGATAGGGCAATCAAAGAGGAGAATCTAACCGGCGCACGTGACTACGAGTCATTTAGGCTGGTTGAGGGAGATATCCGTGATCTGGATTTCATGCGAAAGGAGCTGCACGAAGATTACGATGTAATCGTTCATCTCGCGGCCAAAGCCGGTGTACGCCCTTCGATCAAGGATCCGATCGCCTATCAGGATGTCAATGTGGGCGGTACGCAGAACATGCTCGAGTTTGCGCGGGAGCGTAATATCAAGCAGTTCGTTTTTGCGTCTTCTTCGAGCGTTTACGGAGTTAACCCGAACGTGCCATGGCGTGAGGATGACCACGTACTGATGCCGATCAGTCCCTACGCATCAACGAAGGTGAGCGGAGAGCTGCTCGGCCATGTTTATAGTCACCTATACGGTATCCGGTTCATCGCGCTGCGCTTCTTTACCGTTTATGGCCCGCGCCAGCGCCCTGATCTGGCTATCCACAAATTTGCTCGCAAGATTCTCGCAGATGAACCGATTCCGGTTTATGGTGACGGCTCCACGCGCCGGGACTACACGTACGTCACCGACACCGTGAGTGGCATCTGCGCGGCGATGGATTACGATGGCTCGGGTTACGAGATCATAAATCTCGGCAATGACCGCACAGTCTCGCTATCAGAGATGATATCGACGCTTGAAGAGGCACTCGGTAAGAAAGCGATCATTGATCGTCAGCCGATGCAGCCGGGGGATGTGCCGCAGACTTGGGCGGATGTACGAAAGGCGGTGACACTGTTGACGATCAATAGTTCAGCCTCTTTCCATGATGGGGCCAGATTGTTTAGTGATTGGCTTAGCAGCCTCTACGTCGATCCGATACGGAATCATATGAACACGCTTTGATTATGTTGATTATCATTGACAACGGAAGTTACAGTCATCACAATCACGGCGATAACGCGATGCTGGTGGGTGCGCTCGAAAGGCTCACACGCCGATGGCCATCAGCGGACATGCATGTTATCACAAGCGATCCCGACCGATTGTTTAAGCTTTACCCGCGAGCGACCGCTTTAAACGCGCACGATTTCGAATCGTGGTGGCGAAGGCGATCGGGGATTAATCGAACCTCCCGAGCAATGATAAGAAGGATTGTGACACCAGCCGCACGGGTGGGGGGTGCCAGACGGTTTGCAAGCGTACTGAGCCGCGCAGATCTAGTAGTGGCGACAGGCGGAGGCTACTTGCGAGACCGATTCCGTGACCATGCTTTTGCTACGTTGATGGATTGTGCCTCGTCACGTCGCAAGAAGTTCGACGCCCACCGATTCTGTGGAAAGGTGGGCTTCAATGAGGACGCGCTGACGATCCAGGAAAAGCTCAGCGATGAATGGCGATAGGAGTAGGTATTAGAGCGTGGGAAGCCGCGCAAGAATGGATCACTAACACGATCGGGATACGCTGAGGTGCTAACGTGTACTGGGAGGGCGAAAACGTATTGCCTGATGTACATCCATTTTTACGTCGCATATCTCAGTGCTACCCCGGGGAGGAACAGGGAGTATTAACTGTTGGCGCTATACGTTAATGCTATGTTATTAAAAACGTACTCTCCCGTTCCCAAGCCTGTATATTTTCGGTCGCCATGGACGCATGTACTGACGGTAGTTTCCATGGTCACCGCAGGCAGTAAACTTTGTATTGAAACTGGTCGCCGTTAGAGGCTGGCCGCATCGACTACCGTGCCTGACTGAGGAATGAGGGTGGCCGGTCTTAATACATTCGGCATAATATGCGCATGGAAGATGAGACGGTAATAAAGGAGACCCCTGAGGTAGGTCTATCTCGCTTAGCAATCTCAGGTGTAGCTTGGCAAGTAGTTGCTAATCTTATTCGGTTTGGTGGGCAATTTATAATTGGAATCGCTCTTGCAAGATTGCTACCTCCGGAGGACTTCGGCATTGTCGGGATAGCTACCATCGCAACTGGCTTCGCGACTACCATGGCGACTCTAGGACTAGGGCCGGCAGTCATTCAAAGGAAAGAAGTGACGGAGAGACATCTACGTGTGTGTCAAACCGCGTCGTTGGGAATGTCATTCTTAGTAATGCTTGCCCTTCAGTTTTCAGCAGGAGCAGTTGGGGATTTCTTCAATGATGAGCGTGTTACTCCGGTCCTTCAGGTACTTGCCCTCACCTTTCTATTATCAGGATTCAGTGTTACCGCGAAAGCTGTACTCACGCGTCGGATGGAGTTTAGGACAATAATCAAAATTGAGTTGCTCTCTAGTATTGCGGGCTTCGGCGGCGTATCGATAGCCATGGCTGCAGCGGGATGTGGCTACTGGAGCCTCGTGGGAGGAACGCTCGTGCAAATGTGCTTATCGGCAATAATGTCGTATAGCGTAGTGCGAAACTCGCTCAGGCCATTGGTCGCTGCTCGAGAAATAAAAGACTTACTAGGGTTCGGAGCAGGGATCTCTGCTGAAAAGATCATTAACTACTGGGCACTGCAGGGCGACTATTTTGTAGTGGGCCGGCTGATGAACGCGGTAAGCTTAGGCTACTATACCAGGGCTTACATGTTGATGCAACTCCCACAGAAGTTTATTGGGATGGCATTATCACGTGCGCTATTTCCCGCCGCTTCGGCCGTCCAGAGTGACGCAGTACGCTTCAGAAGAGCCTACACAACCTCTTTAAGAATATCCTTACTCATGTCAGTGCCCATGACGGCTGGGATAGTTGTTCTTGCTCCCGAGATCATCAATACGCTATATGGGAAAGCGTGGCGTCCGGCGATAGTGATTCTACAAGTCTTAGCGACGTTCGGAGTTTTTCGAATGAGTTATAATAATGTAACGGCCTTTATACATGCGAGTGGACGAACCGCGATTCTGGTGGGGACGCAGTTAGTATACGCTGTTCTAGTAGTCGGAGGATGCTGGGTCGCTATACCTCATGCCGGACTGATAGGTGCGGCTTGGGCAGTTGGTGCAGCCATTCTCGCGATGTGGATTATGGTCCTGATACAGGCAAATATCCAATTTAACGTTGTTTGGCGCGACTTTTTACTCCTGTTGTTCCGTTCAACGCTACCGGGTGTACTATTAGGAGTGGCACTGTTCGTGGGAGTATTTGCGTTACGCCAGACGGATTGGAGTGATTTAGCAGTACTAGTGTTGTCAGGATTCGCATATGTAACGTTTTCTAGTTATGTCGTCATCAGGCAACTGGAAAGCCTTAAACATCCGGAAATATCGAGAATGGTTGCACAAGTGCGGCGCCACGTGGGCGGCTATATTAACCATGTATCTGATAGAATGTCGTGACTCATGAACGGTACTAGATCCTATGTAGTGATACAGCGCGCGGACGAAAAGACCGCTGGTTGGGCGAAATATATGCCAGCGCATACGGAGCTAGTCCAACTGCCCGGCTCAGCAATACGTACACCCATTTTACTGTTATATAATATCATGAGGAGACGTATGTTGCCAGCGGCGGTGATTGTACGTTACCTTAATGATTACCCTAGCATTGTTCGAACTCTGATTAGAACAATGTCAGAGCTAATGACGATACTTATATGCGTGCTCCTAGGTATACGGGTGATATGGCTCTGTCATAATGTTGACCGCGAATCCTTACAGTACCACCCCGTAATGAGCAGACTTCGCCGACGACTTCACGGACAAGTATCTCATACGATATTGGTTACTGACCAGTTGCTGGTCCCCCACGCAAAACGGCTTGTCGCAAGAAACAATACAACTATTCGTGGCAGCTGTTTTGGTGACCCTAAGGAATTAAAGAAGCCTGGAAGAATCGATGAGCAGGATAGAGAGTTAATAGAACGATTTGTTGAGGGAGCTAAAGACGGCTTAGGAGACACGACGCTAGTGGGGTTCTACGCAGGCACGCCTGACAATAAGAAACTCGACACCTTTAGGCTAATTCCCGATTTGATAAATGCCGCTCAACATGAGGGTATCGAACTCCACTTCATTGTAGTTGGCCCGATTCGTGGGATGATTGCTAAGGAACTGCCCGAGGTACTTGACTTTTTGTCAAGCGATCCGCGGGTGCTATTTATCGGGGATAGGTATGTTGACATCGATTTGCTTACGATTAATAAGGCAATTGATTTCTATTGGAGAGTATACACAGATCTATCGGTTCCTTATTCGACCTATTATGCCGCCAGCGTTAGAAAGCCAATACTAACAATCAATCGCGGCTTCTTGGCAGAGATGGTTTACACTTACAAGCTCGGCGCTGTGGCAGATTATGATTTGGGCAACCTTGGCCAATGCCTTCATGAATTGAGAGAGTGGGAAACAAGTAATGCTGAATTGTTTTTGGCGAGCCACAGTTGGGCGGCTGGAGCCAGGGCAGTTGGTCTAGCAGCTCTTTCAGCCGATACAGAGCCCAGTAATGCGGAATAAGAGAGAATATATTCTTACTATTGTGCTTGCATCAGCGTACGTGGTTCTTGCGTTCGATGCACCCATTGGCTTAGGCATCACTAGCAATAGGATCGGATTTGCGTTGCTCATGATTGGCTTCATCGTACACGGTCGTGTGCCACGGGTAATAGGGGTTCAGAGATCGCTGCTGATATTATCACTCTTCATATTGACGCTGACCGTCGGATGTCTCAGCGCGTCATTCTTGTTCTCGAGGCACGGTACTCTTGCGACGGTGTCGCCGATAGTATCGATACTAATGATCGCGGCGGCATTTGTGGCGGGCTTTGTACTCTCCCACAAACTATCATCGTACGGTTGGAATGTGTTCTTCAATATAGTCGCCACTGCTAATGCATTACTGGCAGGTGGGTTGATTGCTTTCATCGTAAGTCAAACAGGGGTGGAAGGCCTATTGAACCAGTTCGCTGTCCGTTCGAATCTTGATCAGGTGGGCTCAGGCTTGAACAGAACTATGAATGGTGTCGTGATTCTCAACTTGTTTAGTTGCGCGATCGCGCTAGGTGTCATCAAGCGAACATGGCGTATTCGAGTGGTCGCGGTTATTGGGTTAGTCGGAACGTTGCTGTTGACTGTGCTATCTGGTAGCAGACAGTCATTAGTGGCAATTATTGTTATGGTATTGATATACGTCTTTACGGGCCGTACATCGAAGTCGTCCCGATTGAAAGTTGCTGCGTCGCTAATCGTCCCTGCTTTGATGGCGTTTGCTCTTGTTAAATATCTCCAATTAGACATCCTGATCGAACAACGATTCGTGCCAACTTTTGTGGAGGGAGATATATCCGGTAGTGACGAATCCCGATTGCGGGTAGTATCCAATGGGCTTGAATACGTTTACGCGTCTCCATGGTTAGGTCTCGGACCTGGAGTGTTTCCGAAGTTGGAAGGAATGTATCCACATAACGGCCACTTGTCGTTGGCAGTTGACGGGGGTATTCCGCTTTTGATTGCGTGGTGGCTTGTAATCTGTATTATTCTATACAGCATATGGACCTACGATAGCAGACAGGGCATAAACTATGCATCGGTGGATCGTCTATTTCCAATCGTTATATTTCTTATAGTCCTTGTTATGTCTATTTTTAATGATTTACTTCGCGATTATATATTGTGGCTCACTATTGCATTCGGTATTGCACGTCTAAACGGTAGTAGGCAGCTGGGGGTTGGGCAAGGGTGAGTATATTAAGTGAAGGTGTGTTTGTTAGGGGTGAGTGTGAATGTGCAGACACTGTTAACATAGAAGGTGATGCCTTACGTGCGTGACATCAATGTGGTAATGCATCAGTGTAGAGTGGGTGTTGTTCCCCATTTACTTCTTATGTGGTCCTGATAGAATGCAGCGAGGTACATGAAAAAAAAGGTAGTAATCCTGTTCGAGGGTGGCATACCTGCATATCGTAGATTTCTTTTGGCGCATCTTGCTTCATCGAAGTCTTTAGATCTCACTGTTCTACATAATGGCAAGGGGACGGAGGAGTCTGGCGCGCTATATAAACAGCTTGAGGTCAACTATGTAGGTTCGCCGAAGTGCGGCACTCATATTGGAGTGTGGAAGCATTTGATCAATGCTGATATAATAATTGCTTCTTACAACTTAAGGGTGCTGTCGTGTTGGTTGCCGTGCCTCGTATTCGGCTCAAAATGGATTTTCTGGGGTAAAGGCCTTGGTTCATCGGAGAATCGCATCGTTTTAGGCCTGCGGCGACTAACGGCTCTTAAAGCGCGCAAAATCCTTGTTTATAATGAGAGGAAGCGGGCAGAACTGATCGAACGAACAGGAATTCATCGCGACAAGGTCATCGCCTACCAGAACTCAGTGTTTATTGAGAAGCCTTTTAATTCTGGTAGCGTGACTAAGAACTACTTTCTGTACTTTGGCAGGCTACAGGAAAGGAAGGGATTAGATGACCTTCTTCGACAGTATGCGGAGTATGTGAAGACAACAGGAGCGCCGAAGTATAAGCTCCGATTCGTCGGCAACGGTCCACTTCACGATCGCTTGACAGTGGATGCGTGCCGATTCGGTATATCTGAGTACGTGGAGTTTTATCCCGGAGTATATGATGAGGATGGAATCGCGTATCACTTCAAACACGCGGCGATCTATGTGTCTCCTTTTAATGTCGGTTTAGGGGTGGTTCATAGCTTGGGGTATGGCGTTCCGGTACTTACATGTAAACAGCCGCAGGTGGGACCGGAGTACCATTATTTGAACAGCGCCAATTCTATAGTTGCGGATTCTGTTTCCGATTTAACCAGCGTTTTTGTGAGATTGGAGGACACTGGACACAAATTGTATAACAGCAGCTACGCCTATTATCGTCAGTACCTTCATCACTCGATTATGCTTGAAAGGTTCACGCAGGTGTTAATGGAGGCAATTGAGGGAAAATGAATTTTATCGAACGAGGTATTTACGATTTAGTCAAGTCGAACCCCAGGCTTAAGAAGGGAATCAGAAACCTTTATCAGGCTGCATTCGACCTATTGCCCAGGAAGAGGGACTATAGTATTAATCCGATATCAGTCAGCGAAGGCTTGTTTTATGGCTTTCATGACATTCAGCCTTTTTCGCAGGATTCCTCCATCATCCTTGCGAATCGCCTTCGGTATGATGAGCCGTGTATGCCAAAAGCCGACGATTACATTGATGTGGGGTACGTAACGCTAGACGATGCGCGGTTGGGAGGGTTTCATCCCATAGGTGAAACCAATGCGTGGAATTACCATAAGGGGTGCAGATTGCAGTGGGTCGATGTCAATAACGTAATTTATAATCGTACTGTTGATGGCCGGTTGTCAGCCGTAATAGTAAACATACATACCGCTGAGGAGCGGGTTGTCCCGGCTCCAATTGATACTGTAAGTCCCGACGGTCGATATGCTACCACTTTCAGCTATCAGCGACTTGAAACACACATGCCTGGTTACGGATACTGTCATTCCGATGAGTCGTTCTTATCAAAGAAAGCCCCATCTGAAACCGGATTGTTTCTCGTAGATCTGTTATCCGGTGAGCGTTCGCTTCTTGTTGACCTTGCTAGCCTAGCAGCGCTCACTGAGAGATCAGAAGCGTCAGGGGTTTCAAATCATTATGTTACTCACTCTGAATTTTCCCATGACGGAAGGTACATTTCGTTTTTACATAGGTGGACGGGCGAGTATAAGAGTAAGCGATATACTGAGTTCATGCTCTTTGACCGTAAAACCGGCGCGCTTCGGCGTCTTCCTACCACAGGACACATGACATCACATTATGTCTGGAATGGCCGGAGAGAGATCCTAGCGTACTGTAATTTCGAGGGTGTTGATTCGCATGTCCTCTTTAATGTAGAGGCACCAAGTTTGAATCGACGTGTTGCGTATCCGACGCTAAACTCAGATGGTCATCAATCTTTTATTGCGGACCGCGCGTTTGTTACTGATTCTTATCCAGATAAGTATCGCATGGCGAAACTATGGAAGGTGGATATAGAGGAGGAGTCAGCCGAACTTTTGGCTTCAGTTTATTCGCCGAGAAAGTACCAATCCTCCCCGCAGAAAGGGCATGTCGCGTGCGATCTCCATCCACGGGTATCACCAGACGGCCGGTTCGTGTGTTTTGATACCGTCCATAGTGGGCGAAGAGCGCTCGCCGTGATGGCTATTGATTAGTAATGAGGAAGCGCCGCTGTGAAGATCATTTACCTCCACCAGTACTTCAACACGCCTCAATCTTCTGGCGGAACGCGGTCATACGAGATGGCCCGTCGTTTCGTCGCGCAGGGCCATGATGTGCACGTAGTTACCTCTTGGCGCGGAGACACCAATCACAAGAGCTGGTTCGAGACAGAGGAGGACGGAGTTCGAGTGCACTGGCTACCCGTCCCGTACTCCAATCACATGAGCAATGCGGAGCGTGTTCGTGCGTTCAGTCACTTCGCATTCGCAGCCGGCCCTAAGGCAAGTAAAATCGGCGGCGACGTTGTCTTCGCCACGAGCACCCCGCTCACGATTGCCATCCCAGGTGTGTATGCTTCGAAGCGCCTCCGAGTACCGATGGTGTTCGAAGTCAGGGATCTTTGGCCCGAGCTTCCAATTGTCATCGGTGCACTCCGTAATCCTGTTCTGAAATGGGCCGCGCACCGATTGGAATCGTTTGCCTACAGGAACTCCAGTCAGATCGTGGCTCTGTCGCCCGGCATGCGGGATGGGGTGGTGTCCACCGGATATCCTGAAGATCGAGTCCACGTCATTCCAAATAGTTCAGACGTTGACCGCTTTCAGGCGCCAAATGTCGATGGCAATCGTTTTTTAAATCAGCATCCCTATCTCCAGGGCAGGCGCATCGTGCTGTATGCGGGCACGTTCGGCAAAATCAATGGCGTTGACTATCTGGTTCGTCTGGCGGCGGCGATGCGGACGCTGGATGAGAATGTGGCATTTGTTATTGTAGGGAGAGGCAAACAGAAGTCAATCGTGACCGCAGCGGCCCAAAGCCTGGGTGTTCTGGATAAGAACGTCTTTATTCTGCCGGCGGTGCCGAAGAACGAAATGCCGGACGTATTTGCCGCGGCTGATGTTTCTACGTCGGTCGTTGTTGATTTACCGGCCCTGTGGCACAACTCAGCAAACAAGTTCTTCGATGCACTTGCGGCAGCTAAGCCGATCATGATAAATCACGAGGGTTGGCAGGCCGAACTTGTAAGGGACAAGGATCTTGGTGTCGTCGTTCGACCTGACGATCCGGAAGGCGGGGCACGAGCTCTGCACGCCCTACTCCACGACGAAAATAGAATGCGTCTGGCCCGGGAGAATAGTGCCCGCCTTGCGGCAACCGAGTTTAACCGAGGCCACCTGGCTGAGAAGCTTCTGAACGTACTTCTGGAAGCCGCCGACATCGGTACCCGCTGAAGGCGGTTGAGGAGGAGAAGCAACAGCCTGCTCACTGAGGCCGGTCACGCTCGCATCAACAAGTCAGAGCCCTCAGGCTCATCGGAAGCCTGACAGGGGAGTCGGAAAATGAAATGCCCCGGACAGTCAACCTGTCCAGGGCATTTCACCTTGTGCTTACTCTTTTTAGCTCACGACCCCCGGACCAGGAATCCGAGGCGTTCCATGAGCTGCGGGCGATCGCGGAGGCTTACGCGGACGACATCCCGGAAGTCACGCATCCACTGGTCCAGGGCGGCCATCGCTTCGTTGCGAGCGTGCGTGGCATCCTGAGCGTCGCCGCTTTCCTTGTCGCGCACCCTCATCGAGCGCTCGAACTCGGTTACACTTTCCAGGCCATCGCGCAGATCGTTTTCACTGATATTGTATCGAGCCAACGCATCCTTCACCGTGGTATCTTCGAGAGCACGTTGATAAAATTGCCGGGACTGCACGATCCACGCAGCCTGTGTGTTCGCACGTGGTTCATGGAGGCGCAGGGGCGCACTCGCGCCTTTATTACCCCTCAACGCGACGCGCGCCAGTGCCACATGATCGCGCAGCCGTGCGCGCGCCGTGCTCCAGCTTTCGTGCAAATCAGCCGTAGCGCCGAGCTTCTCACCTCGCTCGCTGGCGGCGCGGTGGTGCAGGTCAAGCGCCGTCTCGTACAGTTCAAGACCTTCCTGGAGGCGGTCTTCGTCATAGGAGTAGGGCGCGAGGTAGGAAATCAGCTCCGGATCGTCCAGGGTGTTCTGGATTGCGGTTTGCGCCAGAGACAGGCGCCGGTCGAGGGGCAGATGGATGTACGTTTTCATGGGTACCTCCGTGTGAATGAGATGGCGGTTGCCGGTGAGACGACGGCCGGCATGCGAGCAAGACGCAATGCCACCTCATTCGTAGTGCCTCCAGCAGGAATATCGTGGGACCTCGCCGCAGAGGATTCTCGCTGCCCTTAAACGCGACAAAATGCCCCTTAAAAACGACATCGGGTCGGTTAATGACGACATTCGATCGATGGTTTGTCATTTTTAAACGATGCAATGCCGTGAATAAAGGCTCTTGTGTCGCAATCAACCAGGACGATGTCGCATTTAAAGCCTTCTATGTCCCGCTTAAACAGGACAGTGCTGCAAATAAACGACCATGCGACGGGAACAAGAGTTCATCAGCGCTCAATAAACGCGGCACGAACCGGCTTATGGCTCGTGTGTAGAAGATCCCGGCATCAGTGGAGGGTAGACCGAAGTAGCAACGAGGAACAACCTCGCCATTCTTGCAAACGGTATAGGCGCCTCAAAAAGACATGCCCGTAGCGCGGACCAATAACGTGATTAGCGCGGTTGGTGGCAGTAACTTAACCCCCTGGACGCCCCGCGGATAAATTAACAGTTCATACGGATAAATCGCTAACGTAGAGTGAAGGTATGTTTCAGCTGCGAACTGCGCGTGAGGGAATAAGAGTCGATAATTTGATTTCGCTTGTGCCGGAAGACGAGCGAAATTTTAGACAGGCCCAAACTCAGGCCCAGCGCGACCTGCGCGATAACAAGCTCGATAAGGACTAATGTCGAATAATATCATGCGTGGTCTTTGGGGCCGTCGAATTAAACGACTCTTCGACCTGAGCGCCTCGGCGGTCGGACTGGCGGTGTTGAGTCCCGTACTAGCGGCTTTGGCGCTTGCGGTGCGCGTTAAGCTGGGGCGCCCTGTATTCTTCCGACAAGTTCGACCTGGCTTCGAAGGCCAGCCGTTTACGCTTTACAAGTTTCGCACGATGACCGACGAGAAAGACGTGTCCGGTCGACTGCTTCCAGACGCCGCTCGGATAACTCGTTTGGGTCGTCTGCTGAGGTTAACGAGCCTGGACGAATTGCCGGCACTCGTAAACGTATTCAGGGGCGAGATGAGTCTCGTGGGACCACGGCCTCTCAGTATGACATACCTCGAACGATATACACCCGAGCAAGCCCGTAGGCATGAGGTGCACATGATCACTTCGTACCGCAAGCCCACGGCGCATAAGACGTGGTTTGAGACGGAGGAGACTGGCATTCGAGTGCACTGGCTGCCGGTACCATATTCGAACGCGATGAGCTATGCGGAGCGTGTTCGTGCGTTCAGTCACTTCGCATTCGCAGCCGGCCCTAAGGCAAGTAAAATCGGTGGCGACGTTGTCTTCGCTACGAGCACGCCGCTTACGATTGCCATCCCCGGTGTGTATGCTTCGAAGCGCCTCCGAGTACCGATGGTGTTCGAAGTCAGGGATCTCTGGCCCGAGCTTCCAATTGCCGTTGGCGCGATTCGTAATCCTATTCTGAAACGGGCCGCGCATCGATTGGAATCATTCGCCTACAGGAACTCCAGTCAGATCGTGGCCCTATCGCCCGGCATGCGGGATGGGGTGGTCTCCACGGGATATCCTGAAGATCGTGTCCACGTCATTCCAAATAGTTCAGACGTTGACCGCTTTCGGGGCCCAGGTGTCGACGGCAATCGCTTTTTGAATCAGCATCCCTATCTCCAGGGCAGGCGCATCGTGCTGTATGCGGGCACGTTCGGCAAAATCAATGGCGTTGACTATGTGGTTCGTCTGGCGGTGGCGATGCGGAGGCTGGATGAGAATGTGGCATTTGTTCTTGTAGGGAGAGGCCAACAGAAGTCAATCGTGACCGCAGCGGCTGAAAGCCTGGGTGTTCTGGATAAGAACGTCTTTATTCTGCCGGCGGTGCCGAAACACGAAATGCCGGACGTATTTGCCGCGGCTGATGTAGCTACGTCGCTCTTCATCGATTTACCGGCCATGTGGCATAACTCCGCTAACAAGTTCTTCGATGCACTTGCAGCGGGCAAGCCGATCATGATCAATTATGAAGGGTGGCAGGCCGAGATAATTCGCGAGCACGGGGTGGGGGTAGTGGCTCCTCCAGGAGAACCCCAAGAAGCAGCCCGTCTTGTAGCGGAGTTCTTAAATGACTCGGAAAGGTTGAAGGTTGCAAAGCAGAACGCAGCACAACTAGCTGATGAAGAGTTCGACCGAGACCTCCAGGCTTCCCGCCTCTTGAGGGTACTCGAAGAGGCCGCCCGTAGTTAGTCTTTCAATCGAGCATGTTTGAACTGCCGAATCTGATGCATACCAAGAAGATTAACGTACTCATCTTTCCATCTGGCGCAGAAAATGCGATCGAGGTTTATCGAGCGATCAGGCATTCCATACACATCAATGCGTTTGGTGCAACAAGCCGAGATGACATTAGCCAGTTGATTTATGGCTCTCAGATTTTGTCACTACCAGAAATGGACTGTCCTGAATTTATAACGGAATTGAACCAGCTCATCTACGATCATGAAATAGATATTGTTTTTCCTACTCATGACTCTGCCGCTCTGCACCTCGCTACGCACGCAGATCGGATTTCTGCAAAGGTTGTCAACTCCGATCTATACACAAATAAGATTTGCCGACACAAGCGCCTAACCTATGACCTGTTTCGGGATGAGGCGTTCTGTCCAACAGTTTTCGGCCACAAAATTTCACCCAGTTACTATCCCATTTTTGCAAAGCCGGACGTAGGCCAGGGAGGCAAGGGCGCGCGTATAATCCAAGATTCCGCTGAATATAAACGATTAGAAGAAGATTCGGGACTCGTCTTCCTCGAATATCTCCCTGGACGTGAGTTTACCGTAGACTGCTTCACAGATCGGACTGGTGCGCTCTTATTTGCGGGGACTCGGGAGCGAGTTGAGGTCCGCATGGGGATTTCCTTCCGTAGTCAAGAGGTAGAAACGACCCCCGAGATCCGAGACATCGCAGAGCAAATAAACGCGGCCTTAACCTTGCGAGGGTTATGGTTTTTTCAGTTGAAAGAGAGTAGGGAGGGAAAGCTGAAATTGCTCGAGGTATCTACACGAGCAGCGGGGACGGGGGGATTCTTCAGGCATAAAGGTATTAATCTTCCACTGTTGACCATCTTCGATCTGCTGGAGAGGCCTTTGGAGATCCGCGCGAATGCTTATGAAGTTGAGTTATTTAGGACCACCAGTAATTGTTATCTGTATGCATTTGAGTACCAACGTGTGTATGTTGACTTTGATGATACGTTAGTTGTTAATGGAAAGATTAATAGTGAGCTTATAAGGTTTCTATATGAAGCTGTATCCTCTGGTAAGAGGTTGATTCTTATAACGAAGCACGAGAAAAAACCGGAGGACACGCTTCGGAGTTATAAGGTCTGTTCAGATCTGTTTGATGAGATTATTCACCTTGATGCAGAGGAGAGTAAGGTGGATCATATTGATCCGGAAGGTGCTATTTTCATAGATAACTGGTATAAGGAGCGCAAAGAGGTAAGCGATGCTTACGACATGCCCGTATTCGACGTTGATGCTGTAGAAAGTCTAATTCATTCACTATGAGTTCTCCTAGGGTAGCTGTTTTCTCGTTCGCCGATATTGATAACTATGGTGATATTCTTTTTTCATGGGTGGTACGCAGTGAGTTAAGAAAGCGACGGCCAGACGTTATCACCGACTTTTATGCGCCTACTGACTGCTGGATCGAAGGGGAGTACTATCACGGGTACACGCGAGATCGGATTGACGGTCAGTATGATGCGCTGATTCTTGCTGGGGGGGAAGTCGTACATTTTTTCGATCAGCGTACATGGGAGCCTATTTACCAGCGCAGGGAGCTATCTGTCCTGTCTGAGCGGGCTTCCGATGTAGTGTGGGACTGGGCCTCTTGTCGTGCTAAGCTAAAGGCATGGCTGTCAGTGGGAGTACGGCCCTTCGAGGACGAGCATAATCCTGCCAAGGTAGAGAGTGTTCTCCATAATCTAGATTTTATCTCTACCCGGGGCATCCTGTCGAAGAAAATTCTGGAGGGGGGGGCCTGGTCAGCGTACGAGCCGCGTATTCAGGTAACACCGGACCTCGGATGGCTCTTTCCCAGGTTAGCAGAAGAAGTTGATATTGATGAGACGGAGTTCAAGAGCCGGCTTGTCAAGGATGGCGATTATGCTGTATTTCAGTTCCACAATATCACGAAAGCGGAGGCAGGAGAGATCGCAAGGGTTCTGAAGCGGTTCAAAATGGAAACAGGTATTAACGTGGTATTGCTCCCTGTTATCCACCTGTGGAATGATCGCGAGCCTATGCAATGGATTGTTGAGGCCTCTGGAGGGGATTTGCTGATGCCGTCTGGCAAGCAAGGCCCATTCGAAATTGCTAACATCGTGATGGGTGCAGAGTTAGTCTTAAGCTCAAGCCTTCATGTAGCCATAACAGCCTTGGCGGCAGGCATACCCGCTGGGATATTCAATAAGTGGCCTGGAACCAAATTTCAAGATTTGATGGGATTACAGATGCGTTCGCAACACTTCATCAGGAATATCGACCATATCCCTTATGCTATAGAAGCACTTCTGAAGGAGAGAGCACAACCTCAGCGCTTGATAACCTATAGTAAGTTTATGACCAGTACGCTTGATGAAGTCTTCGATGGCATAGTAGTTAAGCTTTAATGAAGATGTACGTTGACTTTATAAAGCCACTGTGCGATCGGTTTATAGCTTCGTTGTTTCTAGTCGTGTTGTCTCCGGTATTCCTCTGTATAGCGCTACTTCTGACTATTCAGAACAGGGGAACTCCTTTCTTCAGGCATACACGAATAGGGAAAGATCGTCGTGCATTCAAAGTGATCAAATTTAAAACCATGAGGGACCTGAGGGGTGCAGACGGAGAGTTGCTTACTGATAAGGAGCGGGTGACCCCTCTAGGTTCTGTTATTCGTAAAACCTCGCTTGATGAGCTACCGCAGCTTGTTAATATTATCAAGGGTGAGATGAGTTTCGTCGGTCCCCGCCCTCTGGTGCCAGAGTACTTGCCTTACTACTCTGAGCATCATGCACGGCGGCACGAGGTTATTCCTGGTATTACTGGTCTGGCTCAGGTAACTGGGAGGAACCGACTGCCATTTAGTAAGCGCTTCGAGGCGGATGTAGAGTATGTAGACAATGTGTCGCTTAGGCTCGACATTAAGATCTTATTTCTGACTATAGTAGCGCTATTCAAGTCGAATGACATCACTCTTGGGAATGACCTCCGACAGATCGACGATGTCGGGGTTACGCGTGGTCTTCCTAGACATTACTTTCATCCTAAGCAATGATGGTCCAGGCCACCATTGAAGTATGGCTACCTAATTTCTAGTAATATTTCTGATTGGTGACTAAGTCGGCTTCAATTCTTGCGAGGTGGGAACACGGTTCTGAGTTCCACTTGCCTGACCTGTCTGCATCCCCCTCAAATAATGAGTGGCTGAGGGACTTTGTATACATGGGGTCGGGGCGGGATTCCTTGGCACTTCTCATTGCCTATGGAATTGAGCACCGGGGATGGAAGCGAGTATTCCTCCCAACGTACTACTGCGAAGATGTTGCACCGCGGCTCCGAGGTAATGGAGTAGAAGTATTATGGTATTCAGCAGGTCCCTCGAGGGAAGCAGAAGTGCCTGAAGGAAGTCCCGGTGATGTCTTGGTTCGGGTGGCCTATTTCGGATGGGGCCTCGCTACACTGGCAGAGTCATTTGGCGGTGAAATTGTCGAGGATCACACGCACGACCCATGGGGGGCTGAGGAGTCGGAGGCAGATTATTGCTTTGCGTCGCTTCGGAAGACTCTCCCTTTGCCTGACGGCGGCATCTTGTGGTCCCCTCGAAGTCATTCTCTGCCGGCGACACCCCAGCTAGACTCTGCGCACACGGTAGCAGCGATGAACAAACTCGCGGCGATGGCACTCAAGCGGAGCTATCTCTCTGGCGGAGATGTAGACAAATTCGCCTTCAGGGCACTTGCTGTGGAAGGGGAGGCCGCACTTGGGAGGGGGGCGATTTCAGGTATCCTACCGTTGAGTCAGATCATGCTCGAAGCGATGCCGATTAATGCGTGGCGGCGCAAACGTCGTGAAAATGTGGAGGCGTTCCGTGATGCGCTGGGGGAGGGGACAGGCATCGAGGTTGTCGGTCCACCGGACGCGGAGGCTCCTTTCGCAGTGATCCTTCGGCTCCCTAATCGGCACCTCCGTGATGCACTACGAACCCGCTTGTGCAATGATTCTATCTACCCGGCCGTGCTCTGGCCTTTCGATCCTGAACGGCGACAGTCGCTTCCGCCCGAAGACCTCAGCTTCTCCGACACAACCATGGCTCTGCACGCCGACGCACGCTACGGGCAGGATGATATGCGCCGCGTAGCGCAGCACGTTCGGCGACATGCAACACAACTGAACCTCTGATTTCTCATGCCTCGTTTTCTTTCCAGCGATGCCCCAGAATGGATAGACATGCTGACTGAGGCCCGGCATGACTTTTACGCCCTTCCCTGCTTTACGGCGCTTGACGCGTCTTGGAATGATGGGGAGGCCGTCGCCTATTACGACGACGAGGCCAACCTACTGATACCCCTCGTCTCCCATACCTTCCCGGCCGGAGTTGCTGAAGCTGTCAGCCCCTACGGCTATCCCGGCATCGTGGCGAAGGGGTCCGCTGAAACGGTGCGTCCGGCTATCGAGCGTTACCTCTGTGCGGGGCAGGAGGCGGGGATCGTGACCTCGTTCGTGCGGCTCCACCCGTTGCTCAACGCGGACCTTCCCGAGGCGCTCCGGGGCCTGCCGGGCTGTTCGCTCGTTAAGCATGGCCCGACGGTATCCGTCTCGTTGGACGAAGACGATGAGACGTGGGAAGCGGGGCTGTCCAAGGGACTTAGGAGGGACATCCGAGTTCTCCGGCGCGAAGGGTACCACGTCGAGTTTGATGGGGAGGACGCGCTCGATTCTTTTTTGGCCTGCTACCATGCTTCCATGGACCGGCTGGACGCCACCGAGACGTACCTCTTCGACCGCGAGTACGTCGAGCGCCTCCTCGCTTGTCTCGGAACGGGGGTCACGATTTGCGTCGTGAAGAGTGGAGACGGCGAACCGGCCTGTGCCGGGCTGTTTACGTGCGTTGACGGTGCTGCGCAGTATCATCTTAGCGGAACGAATCCCAACCACTTCCGTGCCGGGCCTAATAAGCTCATGCTTGTTGAGGCAAGAAAATGGGTGAAAGAACAAGGCGGTGCCACATTTCACCTGGGCGGCGGCGTTGGAAGTCGTGAAGATGGTTTGTTCAATTTTAAGAAGCGTTTTGGGTATCGTCTGACCCCGTTTTGTACCGTCCGCATCGTCCACGATCAGGAACAGTATGATGCACGGCACCAGGAATGGCTTGAACACCACGGCATCGAAAAAGCACCCGATCCAGATTATTTTCCAATATACCGGCAGCCAATCGTCTGAACTGAAATCCGGTTCAATAGGAGATGACGAGTGTTATTGTATTATGATCGTCTACTGTAGCTTTCCGTAGAATCCGTCATTCCTAACTCCTTTAACAGAAGTTCCACGTGACGAATAGCCGCCTCTTCCTATCCCCACCCCACATCGGCGCCTGCGAATTCGAGTACGTCCGGGAAGCGTTCGAAACCAACTGGGTGGCACCGGTGGGCCCGAATATCGACGCCTTCGAGCGCGAGTTTGCTGAGTATGTAGGTGCCCGTCACGCCGTGGCCGTCACGTCCGGCACGGCGGCACTCCACCTTTCGCTGCGTTTATCCGGCGTCGGCGCGGGAGACGAGGTGCTGGTCTCCACGCTCACATTCTGCGCATCGGTCAACCCGATTTTATACCAGAACGCCACGCCCATCTTCATCGACAGCGAGCGGGCGTCCTGGAATCTCGACCCGAACCTGCTCGAGGACGAACTGAAGCGTCGTGCCGAGCGAGGGAAGCTACCGAAGGCGCTCGTTCTCGTCCACCTTTACGGCCAGTGCGCGGACATCGACCCGATCGTCGCGTTGTGCGAAGAGTACGGCGTGGAACTGATCGAAGATGCGGCCGAAGCCCTCGGCGCAGCGTACTGGGGTGGCGCATCCGTAGCGTCACCCCAGCGCCGTGGTCGAAGTCCCGGTATCTTCGGCCGGTTCGGCATCTTCTCCTTCAACGGCAACAAGATCATCACCACGTCCGGCGGCGGAATGCTGGTCACGGATGACGAGCAACTGGCGAACCACGCCCGCAAACTCGCCACCCAGGCGCGGGACGATGCGCCGCATTACGAGCACAGCGAGGTCGGCTACAACTACCGGATGAGCAACATCCTGGCCGGTGTCGGACGCGGACAGCTGCAGGTGCTGGAGGACCGCGTGGCCGCTCGCCGCCGCAACTTCGAATACTACCGCGAGCACCTCGGCGACCTGCCCGGGTTCGACTTCATGCCCGAGGCACCCTGGGGCCGCCATACCCGCTGGCTAACCTGCCTCACGATCGACCCCGATGACTTCGGCGCCACGCGCGAGGAGGTGCGCCTGGCCCTCGAAGCCGAGAACATCGAGGCCCGCCCCGTCTGGAAGCCGATGCACCTGCAGCCGGTGTATGGGCAGTTTCCGGTTGTCGGCGGCCGAGTGTCAGAGGAGCTGTTCGAAAAGGGCCTATGTCTACCCTCCGGCAGCGCGATGACGGAAGAGGACCTGGCGCGGGTGGTCGGCGTCGTGCGCGCAAGATCTGCCGGGACGGCTGATTGAACGTCGGCGCAATTCCCAGGTCGCTCGTGTCAGGCCCGTCCGTGACCGGGTCTCTTGCAACGGCTGCATGGATTGCTTCGTCGCATTCGCTCCTCGCAATGACAAAAGAGATCATCGATCCGAAAACTGACGACTGAGAACTGACAACTGACGCCTGACTCAGCACCCGTCCCCTCCCTGAACGGGGAGGGGCGATCGGCCACGAGATACGGGCTTGTAGAGCGGCCTGGTACGACTAGTGATAGAACGCCGGCCGTGCACCCCGACGTAGAGACGGCCTTCAGGCCCGTCCTGATCGTCCAGAGAAACCGGTTACGTCAGACAACGGCTGCATGGATTGCGTCGTCGCGTTCGCTCCTCGCACTGACAAACAGTATTGTCATCGCGAGCCCGACGGGACGGCGGGCGCGGCGATCCATGCCGCCTTTGCTCCAGCCTCACAGGTTTCGGGAGCCTGAGGAGAATAACTGCGCAGCGTAAAGTGAAGCGAAAGCTGCATGGATTGCTTCGTCGCTTCGCTCCTCGCAATGACAAACCGTATTGTCATCGCGAGCCCGACGGGACGGGGGGCGCGGCGATCCACGCCGCCTATGCTCCAGCCTCACAGGTTTCTGGAGCCTGAGGGGTCTAACTGCGCGCGATTGATTGAAGCGAAAGCTGCATGGATTGCTTCGTCGCTTCGCTCCTCGCAATGACAAAAGAGTTGTCATTGACCGAAAACTGACGGCTGACGCCTGACCCAGCACCCGTCCCCTCCCTGGACGGGGAGGGGATCAAGGGGAGGGGCGATCGGGCACGAGATACGGGCTTCGCACAGAGACCTGGTACGACTGGTGATAGAACGCCGGCCGTGCACCCCGACGTAGAGACGGCCTTCAGGCCCGTCCTGATCGTCCAGAGAAACCGGTTAGGTCAGACAACGGCTTCATGGATTGCTTCGTCGCATTCGCTCCTCGCAATGACAAGAAAGTGATCATCGCGAGCCCGACGGGACGGGCGGAGATGCGCGGTTCGAATTATGCTTCGGGCCCGTCCGTGTTTCTGTAGCTGATTGTTGATTCTGCGGCCTCGCATCGCCGCTGGATCTTTCGACTCTCAGCGGCTTCTCATCCTACATGAACTGGCGCGAGCACATCACCGTCGAACCGGAGGTCTGCCACGGGAAGG
>Ga0209487_1000773_pt1 | contig 28246 bp, 26 predicted proteins | sample Poulit2012_FD_187524 | JGI IMG/M metagenome (GOLD analysis project Ga0209487, IMG submission 187524) | Agricultural soil microbial communities from Georgia to study Nitrogen management - Poultry litter 2012 (SPAdes) (version 2) | ecosystem: Environmental > Terrestrial > Soil > Agricultural land...
GGCTCGATGACCGGTCTGCCGATCATCGAAACCAAGGCCAATGACGTCGGAGCGTTCATTCCGACCAACGTGATTTCGATCACCGACGGTCAGATCTTCCTCCAGTCGGACCTCTTCAACGCCGGTCAGCGTCCCGCTGTCGACGTGGGTGTGTCCGTCTCGCGTGTCGGCGGCTCCGCACAGACCAAGGCACTCAAGGGCGTCTCCGGTACGCTGAAGATCTCGCTGGCTCAGTACCGCTCGCTCGAGGCCTTCGCGATGTTCGCCTCTGACCTCGACGATGCGACCAAGCGCGATCTGGCTCGCGGCGCACGCCTGACCGAACTGCTCAAACAGGGTCAGTACACCCCGATGCCGTTCGAGAAGCAGACCGTGTCGATCTATGCCGGCACCCACGGCTACCTCGACGACATCCCGGTCGACGATGTGCTGCGCTTCGAGTCCGAACTGCACGATCACATCGAACGCAAGACCGGCGTCTTCACCACCATCCGTGAGACCCTCAAGCTCGACGACGATACTGCCGAAGAGCTGAAGAACGCGCTCGACGAGTTCTCGCAGAACTTCATCAGCTCGGATCAGAGCGGGTCGAAGGCCGGCAGCGAAGACACCGCCACCGCGTCTTCTGACGATGTCGAGCAGGAGCAGATCGTTCGGCAGAAGCGTTGATCCTGTTCCGTAACGGCGAAAGGAAGAACTGATGGGAGCCCAGCAGAGGGTCTTCAAGCAGAAGATCCGCTCGACTCAGTCCTTGAGGAAGATCTTCAAGGCGATGGAGCTCATCGCTGCTTCGCGGATTCAGAAGGCCATTGCCCGCTCGCAGGCCGCCAGCCCCTATGCCAACGCCCTGACTCGGGCGGTCTCGGCGGTGGCAAGCGAGTCGAACGTCGAGCACGTGCTCACGACGGAGTCGGAGAACGTCTCTCGTGCCGCTGTGCTCGTGATCGGGCCCGACCGTGGTTTCGCCGGAGCCTATTCGGCGAACCTGCTGCGCGAGGCCGAGGAGCTCATTCGGCTTCTGCACAGCGAGGGCAAGGACGTGCAGCTGTTCACGGTCGGCAGCAAGGCGAAGAACTACTACACCTTCCGCGATCGCAAGATCGAGAGGTCCTGGACCGGCATCTCCGAGAACCCTGTGGCCGAGAACGCCCGGGAGATCGGCGAAGCCCTGTTGGAGAACTTCGATCCGGAGTCCGAGGACTCCGGGGTCGACGAGATCTACATCGTGTTCACGAGGTTTGTCTCCAGCGTCACGCACGATCCGGAATACCGGCGACTGCTGCCGCTGGAGGTCGTCGACGCCGATGAGGCGTCGACGGGTGGAGGGTCGGCAGAGGCCTCAAGTGCCGCGGCGTTCCCGCTGTACGAGTTCGAACCCAGCGCCGAAGCCGTGCTCGATGCCCTGCTGCCGCGCTACATCGATTCGCGCATCCTCTCGGCCCTGCTGAGCGCTGCGGCCTCCGAGCAGGCGTCGCGGCAGGCAGCGATGAAGACGGCCACGGACAACGCGGATGATCTCATCAAGACCTACACCCGGTTGGCCAACACGGCCCGCCAGGCGGAAATCACCCAGGAACTCACCGAGATCGTCGGTGGGGCGGATGCCCTCGCGGCATCGGCAGCCGGCGACTGACCGGCGAGAGCAGAGAGAAAGAGACCATGACTGCCACAGCAACGGAAACCTCTCCGGCACAGGGCACCGCCCTCGGCCGGATTTCCCGAGTCATCGGCCCGGTTGTCGACATCGAGTTCCCGCTCGACTCCGTGCCAGAGATCTACAATGCACTGACCACTACGGTGGACCTGTCCGAGGGAACCAGGAAGCTGACCTTCGAGGTCGGTCTTCACCTGGGCAACGGACTCGTCCGCGCCGTGTCGCTCCAGCCGACCGACGGCCTCGTCCGCGGTCAGGAAGTCGTCGACTCCGGGGCACCGATCTCGGTGCCCGTCGGCGATGTCACCAAACACCATGTGTGGAACACCACCGGTGACTGCCTCAACCTCGCCGAGGGCGAGGAGCTGGAGATCTCCGAACGGTGGCCCATCCACCGTCCGGCACCGGCGTTCGATGAGCTCGAGTCCAAGACCGAGATCCTCGAAGTCGGGATCAAGAGCATCGACCTGCTGACCCCCTATGTCCAGGGTGGAAAGATCGGCCTGTTCGGCGGCGCCGGTGTGGGCAAGACAGTGCTCATCCAGGAGATGATCTTCCGCATCGCGCACAACCACTCGGGCACCTCGGTGTTCGCCGGTGTGGGCGAGCGTACCCGTGAGGGCAACGACCTCATCATGGAGATGGACGAAGCAGGAGTGTTCAAGGACACCGCCCTGGTCTTCGGCCAGATGGACGAACCGCCAGGCACCCGTCTGCGCGTGGCCCTGTCGGCGCTGACCATGGCGGAGTACTTCCGCGATGTGCAGAACCAGGACGTGCTGCTGTTCATCGACAACATCTTCCGCTTCACCCAGGCCGGTTCCGAGGTCTCGACCCTGCTGGGTCGCATGCCCTCGGCCGTGGGCTACCAGCCCAATCTGGCTGACGAGATGGGTCTGCTGCAGGAACGCATCACCTCGACGCGTGGTCACTCGATCACGTCGATGCAGGCGATCTACGTTCCCGCCGATGACTACACGGACCCGGCCCCGGCGACGACCTTCGCCCACCTGGACGCGACCACAGAGCTCAGCCGCGACATCGCTTCTCGCGGTCTGTACCCGGCCATCGACCCGTTGGCCTCGTCCTCGCGCATCCTCGATCCGCTGGTCGTCGGTGACGAGCACTACCGTGTGGCCAACGAGGTCAAGGCGATTCTGCAGAAGAACAAGGAGCTGCAGGACATCATCGCCATCCTCGGCGTCGACGAACTCGGCGAAGAGGACAAGCTCGTCGTCCACCGTGCTCGTCGCATCGAGCAGTTCCTGTCGCAGAACACCTACACCGCTGAGAAGTTCACTCAGGTTCCCGGTTCGACGGTGCCGCTTGCCGACACGATCGAGGGCTTCGACAAGATCTGCTCCGGCGAGGTCGACCATGTTCCGGAACAGGCATTCTTCAACGTCGGTGGTCTCGACGACGTCATGCGCAACTACGAAGAGATGCAGAAGTAAGCCATGGCGACACTCGAAGTGAATGTCGTGGCTGCCGATCGCGAGGTGTGGGTCGGTGAGGCCAAGCGCGTCATCGCCCGCACCCTGGACGGCGAGATCGGCATCCTCCCGGGCCATGAGCCCGTGCTGGGTGTCGTCGCCGACGGCGAAACGCGAATTCTCACGACCGGGGAGGACACCGTCCGGGTCCAAGCCGATGGCGGTTTCCTCTCGGTCGAGAACAATCGCGTGATCATTGCCGCTGATCAGGCCGAACTTCTCTGATCTGCAGGTTACACTGGCAACCGTGAACCCTTCTGTCCTGCTGATCGTTCTGCTCTCGCTGGTAGGACTCGCGCTTGCCCTGATCGTCGTGGTGACGATCCGACGCAGGTCCATCTCGAAGCTCTCGGGTGCTTTTGACTGTTCCATCAACGTGGGCGAGGAGTATTCTTCTCGCCCACGTTGGCGTTTGGGCGTGGCCGTGTTCTCCGTCGCGTCCCTGGACTGGTACCCGGTCTTCGCGCTGACTCGCCGCGCGGCGTTCCGGCTTCCGCGCGCCGACCTCGACATCCTCGTGCGGCGCAAGCCGACCTCGGGGGAGCAGTACTCGGTTCTGCCCGATGCGGTCGTCGTCGACTGCTCCTACGGCAAGGCCGACGGCCGCCCACGCTCGGTGTCCCTGGCCATGGACACCGAATCACTGTCGACGATGGCCTCCTGGCTGGAGTCCTCACCTCCCGGCTTCAACCCGACGATGGGACGTTTCACCTGATGGATGTCTTTCGCTTGCACGGTCCTTCCCGCCTGACCGGCGCCGTCGATGTCAGAGGCGCGAAGAACAGCGTCCTGAAACTCATGGCCGCGAGTCTGCTGGCGGTGGGACGCACCACGATCACCAATGTCCCGGCCATCCTCGATGTGCGGATCATGGTCGAACTCCTCGTGCGTCTGGGCTGCGAGGTCGACTACGACTCCGACGACGGCGTCGTCAGCATCGACGTTCCGGCCGAAGTCGGGATCCAAGCCGATTATGAACTCGTCCGGGCGATGCGGGCCTCGATCTCGGTGCTCGGTCCGCTCACGGCACGGATGCGTGCCGCTCACGTCGCGCTGCCCGGCGGCGACGCCATCGGCTCCCGCGGTCTCGATATGCACCAGGCCGGCCTCGAGGCCCTCGGCGCCGAGGTCCACCTCGATCACGGGTACTTCGTCGCCGAAGCCCCCGGCGGGCTGCAGGGCACGGAGATCGTCCTCGAATTCCCCTCCGTCGGAGCGACGGAGAACCTCGTCATGGCCGCGACCCTGGCACATGGCACAACCACCATCGCCAATGCCGCTCGTGAACCCGAGATCGTCGACATCTGCACGATGCTCGTCGAGATGGGCGCCCGCATCGACGGCATCGGCACCTCCGATCTGACCATCACCGGCGTCGAGTCGCTGAGCCCCGTGACCCACCGGACCGTCGGCGATCGCATCGTCGCCGGCACATTCGCCTTCGGGGCGGCCCTCAGCGCCGGCGATGTCACGGTCCGCGGGGTCGGTCTCGAGCTCATGCCCAATATCGGACTGAAGCTGCGCGATTCCGGCGCCACCGTCGAAGAACTGGGTGAGATCAGTCTGTCAGACGGAACCCTGGGACAGGGTTTCCGCGTCATCGGAGCCGAGCGTCCTCAGGCGATCCGAGTGGCGACCATGCCGTTTCCCGGTTTCCCCACGGATCTGCAGCCCTTCGTCATCGCCCTGAACTCGGTCTCCGACGGCATCGGACTGCTGTCGGAGAATCTGTTCGAGGCACGCTGGCGTTTCGTCCAGGAGATCGCACGGCTCGGTGCCAAGGTGCGCATCGATGGCAACCACGCGCTTGTGACCGGCACCGACAGCCTCTCCGGCGCCGAGGTCGAGGCCTCGGACATCCGTGCAGGGGCAGGTCTCGTCATGGCCGCTCTGCGCGCCGGCGGAGTCACCGAAGTGTCGGGAATCGACCACATCGAACGCGGCTACGAGAACTTCGTCGCCAATCTGCGCAGCCTCGGTGTCGACATCGAGCGCGTGGAGAAGCCCGACGCGCTCAGCTTCGAATAGGCGCGCACAGGGCCGAGGGCTGCCCAGGGATTCGGCGCTGGAATCAATCGCTGGTTCATGGTTCGAGTCTCCGCGCATGTTTGGGGAGAACCCGCACTCGTTCAAGCCGGCGCTCATGTTTCGGGAGAAGCCACACTCGTTCAAGCCGACGAGCACCTGTCGATAGGTGCTCCTTTCCACCAATGTGTCCGGCCTTGAACCAGCGCGTTCGATGAACTCGTCTGCTCGCATGTACGGCATTTTCTGCGGCCTGTGATCTCGAGTCGACGGTTATCCACAGGCCGTTTCCGAACTCTGGCCTTTCCAAGGCACGACCGATCATGCTTGACGGTATGTTCGAGTGTCTGTCCACCGCTGCTCTCAATGAGGCCGGATGGGACTGCCATCGCATCAAGGCCGCAGAACGATGCTGCCTGCGGCGGTTGGAGCGCGGTCGGTATCTCATCACTGCAATCTGCGACCACCCCGATCACGCCTTCACAGCAGCTATCGCCGCGGCCCCGACGACGACGCTGCCCGCGGAGACGAACGGGTTGCCCAAGCGCACGGAGGACCTGCGGATCCTCGTGAGATCGTATGTCGATCGTCTTCCGACCGATGCCGTGTTCTCCCATCGCAGTGCCCTCATCGCCCATGGTCTGCCGATCCCGTACATCGAGCCCGGCGAGGTGTTTGCCGAATCGGTGAGTCCGCATTACGGCGTGCGTCTGCAGAACATGCTGATCAGGCGACGGACCTTCGACGTCGATGCACTCGAGATCGTCAACGGGATTCCCGTGACGAACGTGGTGCAGACGATGCTCGATATTGCTCGGGACTGTCCGCTGGCCTTCTCCGTCGCCGTCCTCGACGCGGCTGTGCGCAGCTTCGCCGTGAGCATCGATGAGCTTCGCTCGTATGCCGAATCCCATCCGGTCCGGACAGGTGCGCGCAAGATCGCCTCAGCGCTGCGCAATGTCGACGCTCGGCGAGAGAGCGTGGCCGAATCGATCTGTGCGATTCGCTTCGTCGAGCATTCGATCGTCGGTTTCGAACCGCAGGTCGACATCTGCGACGCGAGAGGCAGGCACCTGGGCCGGACCGACTTTGCGAATGAGCACGCCAAGGTGATCGCTGAATTCGACGGTGCCGGCAAGTACTACCTCGACGACGCCGATTCGCAGCAGGCGTTCGAACTCGAGCGTCGTCGTGAGTACGCGATGCACAACCAGGGGGGACGGTCTTCCGCATCCGGTGGAGCGATCTGTTCTCAGCGGACGTCTTCCTGAGGATCAAAGAGGCTGTGCGCCAACACGACGTCATCGACATGATGCGAAGACGGCGGTCGTGATCGCGCTCACCCCTCGTTCAAGGCCAGTCGCGGCTGACGATCGGTCGACGAATCGACGGATGCTCGCCGCCTTCAACGGCAGGCGGTGAGAGCGTCGTGAACGGCAGGGGAAAAGGCCGCCGTGAATGGCAGGCGACGGGGTCGGAAATGCGATCGGTGTCGCCAGCGATCAGAACAGTCGGGACTCGGGGTCGTCCATGCCGCGCAGGGCATCGTAGTCGAGAACGACACAGCGGATGCCGCGGTCCTCGGCCAGAGTGCGAGCCTGGGGCTTGATCTCCTGTGCCGCGAAGACGCCCTGCACGGGGCTGAGCCGGGGATCGCGATTCATCAGGTCGAGGTATCGGGTGAGCTGTTCGACTCCGTCGATGTCCCCGCGTCGTTTGATCTCAACAGCCACGGAATTCTGGACGTGGTCCTTGGCCAAGATATCGACGGGCCCGATCGCCGTCATGTACTCGCGGCGAACCAGGCTGTAGCCCTCGCCGAGGGTTTCGATGTGCTCGGCCAGCAGCTCCTGCAGATGGGCTTCGACGCCGTCCTTGACCAGTCCCGGATCGACGCCGAACTCGTAGGTGTCGTCGGAGATCACCTCGGCGATGGAGATGATGAGACGGTCGCCGGTCTTCGTCTGCGACACCTCCCACACCTCGTCCAGTCCTGCTTCGGCCTGTTCGGCATCGGGCTCGAGGTGCCGGATCGTGCATGGGGGAGTCATCCAGTTCAGCGGCTTGTAGGAGCCGCCGTCGGAATGGATGAGGATCGATCCGTCGGACTTGAGCATGATGAGGCGGGTGGCCATCGGGAGGTGAGCGGTCAGACGACCGGCGTAATCCACGGAGCATTGGGCAATGACAAGACGCACGCGTTTCAGCCTACGTGAGACAATGGCTCAATGCCACGATCTTCATCCTCGCGTCGCAAGAACAAATGGCAGAGGTCTGCCCGTGACCTGTCCGAGACCACCGCCGGCTTGCGGACCACGCGCAGCCTGCCGGACGGAACCTGGTCAGTCCAGACGGTCAAAGGCAACGATTCGGGGAAGGTCTACGTCTGCCCGGGGTGCGGCCGGGATGTCAATGCATCCTCGACTCACATCGTCGCCTGGCGACAGGAGGCCCGGCATGGGATCGAGATCGGGGTCGAGAGCCGGCGACATTGGCATTCTCGGTGCTTCGACCGGTTCCGCTGATCGCCCTGGAGGGAGACTGATCCTCTTCGGCAACGACGAGGGGGCCCGCGAACGGGCCCCCTCGTCTTTCACTTCTCCGCAACCGCCACGTGATGAGTCTCAGCGCCGGTCACGGTCGCTGTCAGCGCAGCGAATTGCGTGAGCGTTTCGTCTTCGACCCCTTCTTGTTCGATCCCGAGTTCGACCCGGAGACCTGAGCGTTGATCGCAATGGTGTCCTCATCGGTGGCCCCGTTGGGCAGCTCATCCGAGTTGCTGTCCTTGTCAGCGGATTCCGAATCGGATTCTGAGCCGTTACTCGACCTCTCAGCCGAGGAAGCCTCGGTGGGGGAGTCCTGCCCCTTCGCGTCATCCGTCTGTGCGGCCTCGGACTCCGATGAGTCGGTTGCCTTCTGGGCCTGTGAGGATTTCGATTCCGAGGAATCAGTCTCTGCATCGCCCTTTTCCGAAGAGTCCTCCTGCGAGGAGTCGTCGGACTTCTGCTCGCCCTCGCCGGAACCGTCCTCGGCCAGCAGGTCCTCGGCCAGCAGGTCCTCGAGCTCCTGGCCATCGGCGATCTGCTCGGTGGCATGGGAGGCGGACTCGGCCTTCGCCGGATCGACATTGTCGCCACCCATGACCCCGGGCATGGCGAACAGCGACCGCAGCTGATCGAGCTGGGCGGTGATGGTCTTGCGCTGCTTGGTGAGCAGGTCGACCTGAGACTGCGCAGAAGCCACATTGCGCTTGGCTTCGGCCGCGGATTCCTCGATGGTCGCCTCGGCGGTGGCGCGGGCCTCGGAAATGAGGGTCTGTGCCCGCGACTTGCCGTCGGCGATGATGTCGTCGGCCTTCTTCACCGCATCGGTCCGAGTCTTCTCTGCCCTCTCCGCAGCCTGCTTGGCTTCGCTGTCGGCCTTGGCGGCCCGAGCCTGCGCTTCTTCGATGAGCTTCTTGTTCTCGGCCTGCGCCTCGTCGTAGCGCTTCTTGCGCTCGGACTCGGCTTCCTTGCGCTTGGCGGCGAGCTCGACTTCGAATTCGTTGCGGGCCTTCTTCGAGGCCTCGTCGCGAGCCTTGGCCGCCGCGAGCAGCTCATCGGCCTGAGCCTGTGCCGCCGCCACGGTCTCCTCGGCCTCGGTCTTGGCCTCGGCCCGCAGATCCGCCGCTTCCTTCTCGGCAGCCGCGCGCAGTTCGGAGAGTTCGTGATCGAGGCTCTCGCGTGCTTCCTTGGCCGCGGCGTCGTTGGCCTCCTTGGCCTGATTCGTCTCGCGTTCGGTGCTTGCCTTGAGCTCGGCGGCGCGCTTCTCGGCCGCCTTGACCGTCTCTTCGGCGCGCAGTTCGGCCGAGGAGATGATCGCATCGGCCTCGGACCGCGCATTGGACAGGGTGTCATTGCTCTCGGTATGCATCCGAGCCCGGGCCGAAGCCGCCTCGGCACGGGCCTTGTTCCGGATGGTCTCGGCATCGGAATTGGCCTGAGCCAGAGTCTCTCGGGCCTGGGACTCGGCGATCTTGAGCAGGTGGTCGATCCGACTGCCGGGAGGGCCCGAAGCCTCGGCATTGTCGTTCGCGGCCTTCTTCAGCTGAGCCTTGGCCTCCGAGAGTTCGCCTGCGATCTGCAGCTTCGCCCGATCGGCGTTGATGACCTGACTCCGCGCATCGGCCAGCGCCTTGCGGACCGATTCGATTTCGGTGCGCAACTGTTGAAGGCGCGAATCGACTTCACTCTTTTCGTAGCCGCGCATCGCTGTGCGGAATTCTTCGGTGGGCGTCACTGAAGCGAACTCCTGTCGTCTCTGGAGGGGTGATCGGGGCTGTCCTCGTCCTACTCTAACGGAGACTCCATGAGTGTTGGGTGCGAATGCGCGATGGTGGACAGGCGCATTCCGAAGTGTGTCACGGACCCAGTGACGAAGGCCACAGACACCTCGACTACCCTGGGATATATCGAAAAGCACACGTGTCGGGGCGGGCGTCCGGGCGCGGAGAACCGAGGAGGAGAAATGGCTGATGCAGTGATCGTGGCCGGAGCTCGCACGCCGTTCGGGCGTCTGCAGGGCGAGTTGTCGAAACTCAGCGCCGTCGAGCTCGGCGGCAGGGCCATTGCCGGCGCGATAGATCGTGCCGGAATCAAGGGCGAGGACGTCGAGTACGTCGTCATGGGTCAGGTGCTGCAGGCCGGAAACGGTCAGGGACCTGCGCGACAGGCGGCCGTCGATGCCGGAATTCCCATGAGCGTGCCGGCGGTGACGGTGAATAAGCTGTGCCTATCGGGGATCAACACGATCACTCAGGCGGCTCAGCTGGTCCGTGCCGGAGAATATGACGTCGTCGTCGCCGGCGGTCAGGAGTCGATGAGTCAGGCACCGCACATGCTCCAGAAGTCGCGTGCCGGCTACAAGTACGGTGATGTCGTCGTCAAAGACCATATGGATTACGACGGTTTGTGGGACGCTTTCACGGATCAGGCCATGGGCGGGCTGACCGAAGAGGCGAATGCCGGTGACCGGGAGTTCTCCCGCGCAGACCAGGATTCGTTCTCCGCGCGCTCACACCAGCGTGCGGCACAGGCGCAGCGGTCCGGGGCCTTCGACAACGAGATCGTGCCGGTGACCATCAGCTCGCGCAAGGGCGATGTCACCGTCTCCGCCGATGAGGGGGTGCGACCCGAGACGAGCGCCGATTCCCTGGGCAAGCTGCGCCCGTCCTTCCGCAAGGACGGGACGATCACGGCGGGCAACGCCTCGCAGATCTCCGACGGAGCCTGCGCCGTTGTGGTGATGTCGCGAGAGAAGGCCGAGAAGATCGGCGCACCGATCCTCGCCGAGATCCGCTCCCACGCCTGGACCGCCGGTCCCGATTCGACACTGCAGCACCAGCCCTCGCAGGCCATCAGGGCCGCAGCCGAACGCGAAGGCGTGCCCGCGGATTCCTTCGACCTCTACGAGATCAACGAGGCATTCGCCGCTGTCGGTCTGGCCAGTTCCAAGGACCTCGGCGTCGACGAGGACAAGGTCAACGTCAACGGTGGCGCCGTGGCGCTCGGCCACCCGATCGGCGCTTCCGGTGCCCGCATCGTTCTCACCCTCGCCCTCGAACTCCAGCGCCGAGGCGGCGGCAGCGGCATCGCTGCCCTGTGCGGCGGCGGTGGTCAGGGCGATTCGCTGATCATCAACGTTCCGGCTCAGGGCTGAACCAGCCGGTATCGGCAAGCGGCGGAGGGCCATATGGTCCCTCCGCCGCACTCGAAGAAGGAGACGCATCATGCTCGCAGCATTTTCAGTCGCCCCCAGTGGGGGAGAGAACTCGGACGCATCGGTCCATGACGCCGTGGCCGCGGCCGTCGAGATCGTGCGTCGGTCCGGGCTGTCTCATCGAACGGACTCGATGTTCACCACCATCGAAGGCGAATGGGATGAAGTCTTCGCCGTCATCAAAGAAGCGACAGAGGCCGTCGGAGAATACGGCACCCGGGTATCTCTGGTGGTCAAGGCCGATATCCGTCCGGGATACACCGGAGAGATCGACGGCAAGATCGAACGTCTGGAGAAAGCGATCGACTCGCGCAGCGAGAGCTGAATGAAATTTTCTTCGAATTCACAGTGACGCGGCTCACGTTTGGGGTTAACCTTTTTCCAACGGAAGAAGGAGATGAACAATGAACGGTGCCAAGTACTTCTCGATCGCCACTGCGCTGACTCTGGTGGCCCTGCTGGGCTTCATGCTCGCCGGATTCTTTCCGATCATCGTCGACTTCGCCTTCGCCATCGAAGCCGTAGCCGTCGTGCTGGCCCTGACCGGCGTGGCGGTGGTGTCTTTCGTGACCATCCGCAAATCCTTGGAGCAGGCGGCGCGTCACTACTGATCCAGCAATGCTGCTCAGCGGCCCCGGCCCGTGGGCGCGGACTCGAACGGTCCCGTCCGGCCGGGGCCGCTTTCTGTTCTTCCGCGGCCATCGGTTACGATGTGTGAGCCTCCGTAGCTCAGTCGGATAGAGCAACCGCCTTCTAAGCGGTAGGTCGCGGGTTCGAGCCCCGCCGGGGGCGCTCTCCGGACACCGGCCTCACAATGCGAATTCGTCAGACGGCCGTCGACTCCTCCGACTTCCCTCATGCTTCGAGGCACTGCGCTCTCGGTCGACCCCGTCTTGCCCTGGGCAATTCCGTGCTGATACGGCGTGGCAGTTGGTGCCGAGCTGGGAAAACATGGAGAGTGGATGCGTGATGACAGAGAGCAAGAGTGCCGTGACGCCGCCTGTCGGCCAAGCGGTGAACGATATCGTCAAGCGCGTCTCCGAGACCCGCTTCACCCTGCAGACCGAGGACTGCGAAGACGGTCGTGCAGCGCACTCGGCGCTGTCCGCGGAGCTCAACGACTACGTTCTGCCGCGCATCAATCGCACCAGGACGCCTTTCCTCATCGCAGTCGGCGGCTCCACCGGGGCCGGCAAGTCGACGCTGGTGAACTCGCTCGTGGGTCGCGCCGTGAGCCCCGCAGGGGTGCGCCGACCGACGACGGGCAATCCCATCGTGATCCACAATCCTGCCGATGCGAAGCACTTCGAGCCCGAGCACTATCTGCCGGACCTGCCGCGCAGCACCGACCCCGGGTCGACGACGCCGGGCGTCGTCCTCATCGCCGACGACAGCGTCGAAGCGGGCACTGCGATCCTCGACTGTCCGGACATCGATTCGATCTCCGAATCGAATCGCGCACTGGCCCGCAGGACTCTGCTCAGCGCCGATCTGTGGCTGTTCGTGACCACTGCCAATCGCTATGCCGATGCCGCGCCCTGGGCACTGCTGAAGACGGCTGCCGTGCGCAGCACCTCCGTCGCCATCGTCCTGGACCGGGTTCCCCCTGAAGCCAACCGCGAGGTCAGGCACCACCTGTCGAGTCTGCTCGCCGAGGCGGGGCTGGAGAATTCGCCGATCTTCTCCGTGGCCGAACTCGAGCTCGAAGACGGGCTGCTTCCGCATTCGGCGATCTATCCCATCCGCTCCTGGATCTCACAGGTCGGCAGCGAAGGGGCTTCGCTGGAGCGCATCCGCGCTCGGACCCTGACCGGGGCCGTGTCCGCGCTGCCCGGGAAGGTCAACGCCCTGGCTGATTTCGCTCAGTCGCAGGAGCAGGCCCACAGCGAGCTGGCGGCCTCACTGGACAGATGCTTCAGTGCCGCTGACTCGGTGCTGGCCGAGGTGTTCTCAGACGGGCGAGTCCTTCACGGTGAGGTCAATGCCAGATGGCAGGACTTCGTCGGCACGGGACAGCTGTTCCGCGGTCTCGAGCCGACGATGGCGCGTATGCGCGATCGGATCTCCTCGGCAGTGACCGGCAAGCACGATGCGGCGACACCGCTGCACATCGCGATCCTGCGCAGCGCCGCAGTCTCACTGCGGGAACAGGCGATCGCTGTGGTCGACGAAGTGAATGGTCAGTGGCGCAACACCGCTGCCGGTGCCGCCCTCATCGAGGAGCAGGCAGAGCTGCGGCATGTCGGCAGAGGTCTCGAGGACTCGGTCAAGGCCGCAGTCAGCGGCTGGTCCGATGAGGTGAACGCGCTTGTGCGCGACATCGGACAGGGCAGGAAGTCCAAGGCACGGATCCTCTCCTTCGGTGTCTCAGGAGTCTGCGCGGTCATCGAATACGCGACTTTCTGGGACCCGAGATACGCCAGCGATGCGGAACCGGCTGCTCGGCATGGCGCCGGGGTGGCGCTCAATCTGGCCGAAACGATCTTCGGCGAAGCCGAGGCCGCCGAACTCATCGGTTCGATCCGGCAGCGTTTCCTCACCGCCGCGGCGGGGATCGTCGGTGGCTGCCGCACCCCATTCGACAACGCACTGAGACTATCCGCGGTACCGGCGCGGCAATCGGGCGCTCTGCGCTCGTCCGGTGAACGACTTGAGGTGGCATTGTGAACAGTTCTGCACAGACGGAGATCCGGCGCCTGGCCGAGGGCATTCGGCACTCGCTGTCGCTGAGCGCCGACAAACTGAGCGGGGATGTTCGCACCGATGCTCAGAAACTGCTCGAACGAGCAGAGGACCGACTGGGTCTGGGGGAGGACTTCACGGTCGTGGCTTTCGCCGGCTCGACCGGGTCGGGCAAATCCTCTCTGTTCAACGCCGTCGCCGGTCTCGAGATCGCTCGCGTCGGCGTGCGGCGTCCGACGACCTCACGGCCCACGGCCTGCGTCTGGGGACAGGGCGGCAATGACGTTCTCGACTGGCTGCGCGTTCCCGAGCGGAGCCGAACCTGGCGCGAATCAGCACTCGATGGCGATGACCAGCGTCGCCTCCACGGCCTCATCCTCCTCGACCTGCCCGACCACGACTCGACCGCTGTTGAGCACCGGGTCGAATCCGACCGTCTCGTCGGACTCGTCGATGTCGTCTTCTGGGTGGTCGATCCGCAGAAGTATGCGGACTTCTCGCTGCACGCGGACTACCTGACCGAACTCGCTGAGAACAGCGCGAACATGGTCGTCGTCCTCAACCAGATCGACAAGCTCAGCCCCGAGGAACAGAAGGCCGCAACTGATCATCTGCGCCATCTGCTCAACGAGGACGGATTGAGCGATACGAACGTGCGCGTGTCCTCGGCCGTGACGCGTGAAGGCATTCCCGAGATCCGGAGCATCCTCGCTGACACCGTCGATACGAAAGACGCAGCGGCCGAGAGGCTGCTGGCCGATATGCAGGCGATGGCCAAGCGGATCCGCAAGGAGCTCGGCCAACCGGTGGCCGCACCCGATGAACTGCCCGGTGCCTCCCGCCTGGTCGAGACGATGTCCGATGCGGCAGGTGTCGACGCGGTGGCTCAGACCGTCCACGATGACTACCTCCGCCGTGCCTACCGCAAGACCGGCTATCCGGTGCTCGCCTGGATGCAGCGCAACACTCCGGACCCGCTCGGAGCCAAACACGGACAGGGACGCGACGAGCTCGTCCAGGCCTCTGTGCCGGCCACGACGAAGGCGCAGAGCTCCCACGTGCGACTCATGGCCCACGAATTGATCACCGAATCAGTGTCGACGATGCCGCGAGCCTGGCAGAACGAAGCCGCCGAAGCCGAGAAGAGAAGCACTGCCGAACTGTCGGAGACTCTCGACTCGGCGGTGACCGCTGTGGATATCACACGACAGAACCCCGGCTGGTGGTCACTGGCCAACGCGGCGCAGATCGTCTTCTTCGTCGCGACCATCATCGGAGTCATCGGCATCATCGCATCGGCGCTGATCGCCGCGATCGGTTCCGGAGCGCTGCCGGCCTGGTGCTGGATCGTGAGCATCGGGGTGTTCGTCATCGGTGTCATCGGGTCCCTGGTCACCTCGTTGATGGCGAGATCCGCGCGTAGCAGGGGAGCGAACGAAGCGGCGGCCGAAGTCGACGGCAGACTGCGCGAAGCGGTCGGTCGAGTCGCCCGGAGTTCGTATCTGGATCCCGTGAAGGTCGTCATCGGCGAGCATCGGAAGGCCTATGAGCTGCTCGGTTGAGACTTGAACACAGCCCGTGCGACTCGGCCTCGGATGCCCTGTGGACGGAGGGTCTCCTTCCACAGGGCATTTCTCATGCCTGGACACCACCACGGGTCTCGGTGCTGACTGAAGGCCAGCGCGTCCGCCCCGGACGCGCGCAGCCAAACAGCAGAGGAGCCACCGATGTCCGCCATTCCGATCACCGTCACCGGCACAGTCGCCACGGAACCTGCCGCCCGGACACTGCCGTCCGGACGGGCCTGTGCCTCCTTCCGCCTCGCGGTCAACCATTGGCGCGTGGACAAGGACACGGGAGAGTTCGTCACAGACGGCACCTCCTGGTTCAGCGTCGACTGCTACGGCGACCTGGCCAGCAATTCCTCCATGTCACTGCACTCCGGTACGGCCGTGATCGTGACCGGGACCCTCAAGATCCGCCAATGGGAGACCGAAGAGCGCAGCGGCATCGCACCGACCGTGGTGGCCGAGCACATCGGGCCGGACCTGCGCTACGGCACCGCCAACTACCGACGGTCGAAGGCCCCTGAGCGAGCGCAGAACCAGGCAGGCCCAGCAGCGCGGGAGACCGATTCGCCGCAGTCCTCGGGCTGGGACGCCCTGTCGGACACGTCCGCAGACGGCGGGCAGTCCGCGTCCGGGGACGGCGCAGGCGCCGCCGAGTCCACAGGCAGCGGTGAGTCGGCTGCCGCTGCGGAGTCCGCTGCGGATACAGAGCAGACCGCAAAGGAGCGTGATGCCGCGATCGCACAGGACACCGCAGAAGCCGCCGCACCGTTCTGACCGGTTCGCTGCCACCGTCGACCGACGGGATCGGTTAAAGTGAGACTGTCAATCGTCCCCTCCCGCCGAGGTTGTAGATGCGTCTCGTTCCTGTGCTGGGTGCTGCAGCACTGACCCTGGCCTTGTCGGGCTGTTCGCTCCTGGGCTTCGGCACCGAAGAACCCGCGCCCGAGCCGAAGAAGACTCAGGCCACCCAGGTCGCGGAGGTGGACAAGGTGCTCAAGGCGCTCAAACCGATCACCGGGGACAAGGATTCGGTGCCGTCGACGAAGAAGTTCTTCTCCACCATGCTCGACGCCGGCTACGATCCCGAGCAGCTCGAGGCCACGATCGACGAATCTCCGCTGGGCAACGATGTTCCGTCGAAGATGTTCGGGGTCAGAACCGATGAAGGCTGCGTCATCGGAGAGATCCGTTCGGGCAAGGCCACTGCTGAACTCATGCAGCCCACCGAGTCGACCGGATCGTGCCTGTTCGGTGAGGTCGAACGGCCCAAGGGAGTCGAGGCCCCCAAGGGGGAGAAGAGGGACGAAGACGGCGACTCCAACGGGGCCGGTCATCTGCCGGGAGAGAACATCAACGGCGAGGACGATCCGACCGAGAGCCCGGAACCGGCCGAGAGCCCGGAACCGAGCGAGGATTCGTCCGATGGCGGCGACACCTCCGGAGAGGCTCCTTCACTCGGCGGAGGCTGATGGTCAATTAGGTCTCGAGTGCGGCGAAACGATAGCCTGAGACCACTATGGCCGAATTCATCTACACCATGCACAAGGCGCGTAAGGCGCACGGTGACAAAGTCATCCTCGACGATGTATCGATGTCGTTCTATCCCGGAGCGAAGATCGGTATGGTCGGCCCCAACGGTGCCGGCAAATCAACCATCCTCAAGATCATGGCGGGACTCGAGCAGCCCTCCAACGGTGAGGCTCGGCTCAGTCCCGGTTACACCGTGGGCATCCTCATGCAGGAGCCGCCCCTGAACGAAGAGAAGACGGTCCTCGGCAACGTCGAGGAAGGCGTCGGCGAGATCAAGTCGAAGCTCGACCGCTTCAACGCGATCTCCGAGGAGATGTCGGATCCGGACGCGGACTTCGACGCTCTGATGGCGGAGATGGGCAAACTGCAGGAGGCCATCGACGCAGCGGACGCCTGGGATCTCGATTCCCAGCTCGAACAGGCGATGGACGCCCTGCGCTGTCCGCCGCCGGACGCCGAGGTCTCGGTGCTCTCCGGTGGTGAGCGCCGTCGGGTGGCGCTGTGCAAACTGCTGTTGGAGAAGCCGGATCTGCTCCTCCTCGACGAGCCGACGAACCACCTCGATGCGGAGTCTGTGCTGTGGCTCGAGCAGCATCTGAAGACCTACCCCGGTGCCGTCATCGCCATCACTCACGACCGGTACTTCCTCGACCACGTCGCCGAATGGATCGCCGAGGTCGATCGCGGCCACCTCTACCCCTACGAGGGCAACTACTCGACCTACCTCGAGAAGAAGCGCGAACGTCTGCAGGTGCAGGGCAAGAAGGACGCCAAGCTGGCCAAGCGGCTGAAGGACGAACTCGAGTGGGTGCGCTCGAACCCGAAGGCGAAGCAGACGAAGTCGAAGGCGCGTCTGGCCCGCTACGAGGAGATGGCCGCCGAGGCGGAGAAGACACGCAAGCTCGACTTCGAAGAGATCCAGATCCCGGCCGGACCCCGTCTGGGCGATGTCGTCATCGAGGCGGACTCGCTCGAGAAGGGCTTCGACGGGCGTCAGCTCATCGAAGGGCTGAGCTTCTCTCTGCCGCGCAATGGCATCGTCGGTGTCATCGGCCCCAACGGCGTCGGAAAGTCGACGCTGTTCAAGACCATCGTCGGCCTCGAAGAGCTCGACGGCGGTGAGCTCAAGATCGGTGACTCGGTCAAGATCTCCTACGTCGATCAGTCCCGCGGCGGCATCGACCCGGACAAGAGCCTGTGGGAGGTCGTCTCCGACGGTCTCGACTTCATCCAGGTGGGCGCGGTGGAGATGCCCTCGCGCGCCTATGTCTCGGCGTTCGGATTCAAGGGACCGGACCAGCAGAAGAAGGCCGGCGTGCTCTCCGGCGGTGAGCGCAACCGCCTCAATCTCGCGCTCACCCTCAAGCAGGGCGGCAACCTGCTCCTGCTCGATGAGCCGACGAACGACCTCGACGTCGAGACCCTGGGATCCTTGGAGAACGCCCTTCTCGAGTTCCCCGGCTGCGCCGTGGTCGTGTCTCACGACCGTTGGTTCCTCGACCGGGTCGCCACTCACATCCTCGCCTGGGAAGGCACGGACGAGGATCCCGCGAAGTGGTACTGGTTCGAAGGCAACTTCGAAGCCTACGAGCAGAACAAGGTGGAGCGCCTCGGCGAGGACGCGGCTCGTCCGCATCGCGTGACGCACCGTCGCCTCACCCGCGGCTGAGCCAGCCGAACAGACGCACCGATGCCCCGGTCACGTTGACCGGGGCATCGGTGCGTTCAGGTGGGAGTCCGCCACAGACTCACCGGCGGTCGGGAAGCGCCGAACCGCGGTCAGGAACGCAGCCGTTCGCCGAGACTCCGCAGCGCGTTGAGCAGCACCCGCACGAGGACCGTGCCGGCGACGCCGATGACGATGGACAGGACGGCGACGAGACCCATGTGCAGATCGGTGTTCGCCCGCAGAAACAGCAGAGCGAGGATCGAGAAGACGACGAACAGCGCCACATTGACCAATCGACCCAGAATGGCGGCGATGACGTCCATCATCGTGGCGTCGTCCTTCAACGGGTCTCCTTGACACGGACCATGCCCTCCTGCGCCACAGTGGCCAGCAGCGTGCCGTCCGCGGCGAAGATGCGGCCATAGCCCAGACCGCGTCCGCCCTGGGCCGCCGGTGACTCCTGGACATAGAGCATCCACTCGTCGACCCTGACCGGCCGATGCCACCACATGGCGTGGTCGAGGCTGGCCACTCGCAGCCCGGGGGTGCTCCAGGTCAGCTTCTGACGGCGCAGAACCGGTTCGAGCAGGTTGAAATCGCTGGCATAGGCAAGCGCCGCGGCGTTGAGCACGCGATCGCTGCCGAAGGGCGCGCTCGTGCGGAACCAGGAATGCTGTTCCCACAGGCTGGGATCGGCACCCCCGGGGGCGTGCAGGGACCCCTCGATCGGGCGGACCTCGAAGGGGCGCTTCCTCAGCCAGCCGGACACCTGCGGGGAATCGTCGTCACCGATGATCTCGAGCAGCTCGGGGCAGTCCTCGGGCGCGGGCAGTCCAGTGGGCATCTCCTCGGCGTGTTCGAGGCCCGGCTGCTCGTCCTGGAAGGAAGCGATGAGGGAGAGGATCGGAGCGCCCTTCTGATACGCATGCACTCGTCGTGCCGAGAACGATCGTCCGTCCCGGAGCCTCTCGACACCGAACTCGATGGGCTCGCTGACGTCCCCGGCACGCAGGAAGTAGCCGTGCAGGGAATGGATGTGCCTGTCCTGCGGGAGAGTGGCCGCCGCGGCCACGACGCACTGTGCGAGGACCTGCCCACCGTAGACCCGGCCATCGGGTTTGTACTGGCTGGCGCCGATGAAGAAATCCGTCTCGCTCGACGCAGAGGTGAACTCGAGCCTGCGCAGGTCGAGCAGCTCCCGCAGCCGTGCGACGTTCGCCTCCGCCTCGGTGGATGCTTCATCGGTCATGGGTTCTCTCCCTCGGACGACAGTGCCTATGGTGCGTACGAGTCACGATCCTATCGCGTGCCGCACCGTCGCGAGGAAGGTGGCATGATGGGGTTCATGCACTCTGGCACCACCGATCCTCTTCTGGACGAATTCACCCGTGTACTGCTGGAACTGAGATGGGGTGACATGGACGCCTACGGACACGTCAACAACGTCACCCAGCTGCGACTGCTCGAAGAGGCCCGTGTGCGGGCACTCGGATCGCCCACCCACAGTTCCGACGCCGCGAACACACCCGGACGCTACGGGGTGAGCGAGACCGTCAGCGGGGTCGAGATCCCCAAGATCTTCGCCGACGCCTCGTCGACGACCGAACTGCTCGTGGCCTCCCACGCGATCGAATACCGGGCACCGATCCCGTATCGCACCGGCCCCATCGCCGTCGATCTGGTCATCAGCGAGGTCGGCCCCGCCTCGGTGACGGCCGGCTACGTCATCTGTGAACCGGACGGTTCGCAGGCGTACACGGTCGCCGAGACCGTGATCGTCTTCATCGATACCGCCAAGGGCAGACCGCGTCGCCTCACTCAGGAGGAGACGGCGGCCATGGAGTCCGTGGCCGGTCGTGCCGTGCCGATGCGAAGGAGTCGCCGATGACGGTTCTCGAGATCTCAGACCCGCTGGCCATGGCCGATCTGTCGGCATTCACCTCTCTGGCCCACCGCGCCGACTCCGACGGAGCGATGCGACTGCAGGTCGTCGCCGATGTTCTCGCGGCATCGGTGGCCCCGCTGTACCCGCACGGGATCGGGGATTCGACCCCCTTGGTGCTGGGGATGAGGATGCTGCGTCTGCGCAGTTCCGAACTCGACGGCTTCGACGAGGCGGTGCCGCTGTCGAACCTGATCGACCGTTTCGCGCGGGAGGAGAACGGCACTTCGCTGCCGGTGCCGCCGAATTCGGTGCTCGTATCGTGGACCGGCATCGCTCCGCCTCGATCAGGCTGGCGGGCCCGCGACACGATCTCGGTGGGCCGTCTGCACGAGACAGCGGCAGCCGGTGTCGAGGAGATCAGCACCGGTGCCCCGGAAGGCTCCGGCGGACACGCGGTCAAGGCGCTGCGGTCCCGGGTCTGGTCACGTGAGATGACAGGGGCCCTCGGCACCGATCTGCCCGGTGGGCTGGCGTTCGCGGCCACTGCGCTGCGCTTCATTCCCGCACAGGGCCGCGACGACGACGCGGAGCTGGACGTGATGGAATCCGCGGGCTGGCTGCGGCTGGTCACCCCGGGCGGTCACCTGCTCACCCGCACCCGCAGATGACTCGCCCGCACCAGCGGATGAGCCACTGGCACCGTCCGCACCCGCGCATGAACTGCACGGGTGCGGACGATCAGCGCCGGTGCAGACCAGGCGCACCGGCACCGCTGGGACTCAGCGCAGGAATTCAGCGGATGTTCGGATTGGCCGTGTTGACCATGGCGGTCGCGGCCCGCTGGAAGTAGTCCCAGAACATCTCGTCATACAGCGGCGGCAGACTCACATCGTCCAGCGCCGCGCGCATGCAGCGCAGCCAGCGGTCCCTGGCATCGAAATCGATCGGATAGTCGGCGTGGCGCATCCTCAGCCGCGGATGGCCGCGTTCGTCCTGATACGTCGACGGTCCGCCGAAGTACTGTTCGAGGAATGTCTGCAGGCGATGCTTGGCACCGGTGAGTTCGTGCCCGTCAGGATACATGGCGATGAGCTCGGCATCCTCGTCGACGTGCTTGTAGAACACGTCGACGAGACGCGTGAAGGTCTCATGACCCCCAACGGCTTCGAAGACCGATTCATTGCTGGCCTGTGTCATCGCTCGTTCCTTCGCTGGGGGAGTCTTCGTGGACGGTGCTGCGGATCTCCTGGTCGCTGGGCAGGCGCGAGGGCGCGCTGTCGGCTTCCGATGTGACCGCGGCCGACCGCTTCGGCTGTGCGGAGCCGGCGGCAGCGGTCTCTGCCCGTCCGGCCTCGGCGGAGTCGTCGGCGCTGTCGGGCAGAGTGCGCAGGACCGTCTCCTGGATCATACCGACCTGAGCCCCGCGTTTGGCCATCTCGTTGATGAGTTCGGCCCGGAAGGCCCTCTCGACCATCCACTGCAGGTTCGGTTTGGTCTTGATCATGGTGCGGATGACGCGGTGGGACCCCGACAGTGACTGGACGCCGGCGATCTCGGGATCCTCGAGCATCGCGCGGGAGATCTCGGGATCCTTGCGCAGCGAGGCGGTGACGTCCTTCGTCATCTCACGGTAGTCATCCATCGAGGTGGAGTAGTCGATGGGGATCTCGAGCACGGCACGGGCCCAGCCCTGGGAGAGGTTGCCCACGCGCAGGATCTCACCGTTGCGCACATGCCACAGCGTGCCCGTGAGATCGCGGACCTGAGTGCGGCGCAGTCCGACGTCCTCGACCTCACCGACGGCCTCGCCGAGGTCGACGGTGTCACCGATGCCGTACTGGTCCTCGATGACGATGAAGAAGCCGGAGAGGTAGTCGCGGACGAGCTCCTGGGCGCCGAAGGCGATGGCCACACCGGCGATGCCGGCCGAGGCCAGGATCGGGGCGATGTTGAAGTTGAGCGCATCCAGGACCATGAGCGCGGCGATGACGCTGATGAGGATCGTGGTCACCGACGACAGCATCCGCCCGACGGTTCTCGCTCGCTGCGCCCGCCGTTCCTTGATCGTCTGCTGGTCGATCCCGGTCCTGTGCGCCTCCATCGCGGTGGCGGAGAACTTTGCGAGACCGGCTGCCTCCGCCTTCTCGCTGCCGACCGTGCCCTTGGCCACGGCCGCGGTGAATCGTCGGATGAAGAGACGGACGATGAGGTTGACGACGATGGCCCCGACGATGATGATCGTGATCCTCAGCGGAGTGCCGAGGAGGAAGGACCAATCGAAGTCGCTTGCGGCTTGAACAGTGGATTCCATTGGCTCAGAAGTCATGATGTCTCGAGACTAACTGCCGAGGTTCAATGATCCCTTGGAAGCGCTGGACACACGCTGAACTTCCAGTGCACGCCCGGCGTCGGCGAGTTTCTCCTGCATCAGCCGCAGCAGCCCCTTCGGGGCGGCGGGATGGTCGGCCAGCCACCGGCGGGTGGCCTCGACCGTGTCCTGACTCACCGGCGGGAACAGGTGCAGAGTCATCGTCTGCGCCATCTCCAGGGTTCTGGTCTCCCACCAACCGGCGACGCGAGCGAAGTACTCCTCGCTGAAGGACCGCAGGGGAGCGTCGGCGGCGATGGTCTCGCCCGAAGGCAGCTGCAGACCGGTGCCGAATCCCAGCGCCAGTGCCCCGAGCTCGGAGTTCGGCAGGTCCGCGTCGTCGACGAGGCGGGTGAAGGCCCGCGACTTCGCCGCCGAAGTGGGACGGGACGCACGTGCGGTCGCGGCCTGGCGGACGCCGGTGGCGCTGGGATCGCGGCGGCTCATCTCGGCCACGGCCGCATCCTCGACGGCATCGTGAGCGCAGAGTCCGATGAGGATCTCCCAGGTGAGGTCCGTGTCCAGCGAGATTCCGAAGACCGTGTCGGTCTCCGGCCGCAGCCATGACGACAGCCGTTCGAGCTGCTGCGGAGTCGTCGCGTGCCTGATGAAGCCGCGGACGAACTGGAACGCCTGATCCGTGCCTTCGGGAACCGATTCGAGCAGTTCGACGAACCGGTCGGCCAGCCGGGCATGCACGCTCTCGCGCTGCTGCGGGGGCAGATAGGCCGAGACCGCAGAGTCGAGCTGACGCATCTGCGTGAGCAGCCCGGAGGAGTGCGTGATCGCGCCCAGGTGGGTCATGACCGTTTCGATGTAGTCCTGCACGGGTCGCTGACCGTCACGGACCTCGTCCCACAGGGTGGCGAGGACGAGCAGCTGGGTGAGCGAATCGTCGAAGTCGCTCAGTCGCCGTGCGGCCGTGTCCATGCTCGACTCGTCGAAGCGGACCTTCGTATAGCTGAGATCGGCGTCGTTGACGATGATGACGTCCGGGCGGTCCAAGCCGCGGGCCTGGTCGATTTCGACGGATTCGGAATCGATGTCGAGGGGGAACGAGTGGGTGCGCACCAGGCGGCCGGATCCGTCATCGGAATAGAAGCCGACGGCCAATCGGTGCGGCCGCAGGGACGGAGTCGGCTGGTTCTCCAGCGTCCAGGGACGCTGGGTCACGCGCAGGGACGTGATCGCTTCGTCGTCATCGGTCTCGACCGAGGCTTCGATGAGGTTGACCCCGGACTCCTCGAGCCACAGCCTCGACCAGCTGGCGAGATCCCTGCCCGAGGTGGCCTCGAGCTCATCGAGGAGATCGGACAGTTCGGTGTTCGACCAGGCGTGCTTGTCGAAGTAGCGAGCCAGCCCGGCGAAGAACTCCTCCCGCCCGACCCAGGCCACCAGCTGTTTGAGCACCGAGGCTCCCTTGGCATAGGTGATTCCGTCGAAGTTGACCTCGACATCGGCGAGGTCCTCGATCGGCGCGACGATCGGGTGGGTGCTCGGCAGCTGGTCCTGTCGGTAGGCCCAGGACTTCTCGATCGTGGCGAAGGTCGTCCAGGCCTGCGTGTACTTCGTCGCCTCGGCGGTGGCCAGGGTCGACATGAACTCGGCGAAGGACTCATTGAGCCACAGATCGTTCCACCAGCGCATGGTCACCAGGTCACCGAACCACATGTGGGCGAGTTCGTGGAGGATGGTCACGGTTCGACGCTCGACCAGGGCCTCGGTCGGGCGGGACCGGAACACGTAGTTCTCGAGGATCGTCACGGCTCCGGCGTTCTCCATCGCACCGGCATTGAACTCGGGCACGAAGAGCTGGTCGTACTTCTCGAACGGATAGGAGACGCCGAACTCGCGTTCGAAGAACTCGAATCCGGCCTTGGTCACCCCGAACAGATTCTCGGCGTCGAGGTGTTCGAACAGCGAGGACCGGCAGTAGAGGCCCAAGGACACGACAGATCCGTCCGAGGAGGTCAGCTCCGAATGGACCGAGCGGTAGGGGCCGGCGATGATCGCGGTGATATAGGACGAGATCGGCGTCGTGGGCGCGAACTGCCACACGGCCGTCGACGGCACCTGCCGCTCGCCGAGCTCGGTGAAGGTCTCGGTCGGGTCGCCCGGAGTCGGTGTGGGGGAGTTCGACACGACGGTCCACGTGTCGGGGGCGACAACGGTGAAGGAGAAGGGGGCCTTGATGTCCGGCTGTTCGAACACGGGGAAGACCCGCCTGGCATCGGGCACTTCGAACTGCGAGTAGAGATAGATCTGGTCGTCGACGGGATCGACGAAGCGGTGCAGGCCCTCGCCGGTGTTCATGTAGTGGAAATGCGCGTCGACGACGAGTTCGTTGTCGGCGGCGAGCCCCGGAAGGGCGATGCGGGCCGGTCCGACCGCCTCGGCGAGGTCGAGGTCGACTCCGTTGAGTCGGACGCGTTCGACGCTGGCGGTGATGGCGTCGATGAATGTCGTCGACTCCGGCACCGCGGTGAAGCGGATGCGCGAGTGCACGCGGAAACTCTCGCCCTCTCCCGTGAGGATCAGGGTGTGCTCGTAGCTCGAGACGTCCACGATCTCGGAACGTTCGCGTGCTTCGTCGCGGGTGAGGTTGTATTGCGGCACAGTGAGGTGACCTCCGCTTCGGGGACCGGGTGTACTCGGTCATTCTTTCATGGACTTCCGTTGTCGCGGCGGCGCCCGCCCGAGATGGAGGTTTCGACCGCTTTCACCCCATTCGGCAGACCTTGGTAGATTGAGCACCGACACGGTGGGCGCCCGTGACGGGGCCCGTGACCGACCGAAAGAGGAGAGACAGTGAGCAAGGAAACACTCGATCTGTGGTTCGATACCAGCTGCCCATGGGCCTGGATGACCTCCCGCTGGAGTCTCGAAGTGGCCAAGGTGCGTGAGGTCGAGGTGAAGTTCCACCCCATGAGTCTGAACTTCCTCAATCGCGACAAGGACATCTCGGACGACTACCGGGCACTGATGGATCGGGCACTGGCTCCGATGCGCATCGTCACCGCCGCGATCGCCGAACACGGAGACGAGATCGCCGAACCGCTCTACACCGCGATCGGCAATCGTATCCACCCGGGTGGGGAGAAGGACTTCGACAAGGCCGTGTCCGAGGCGCTGACCGAGCTCGAGCTGCCGGCCGATCTCATGAAGTACGGAGAGACCGAGGACTATGATGCTCGGCTCCAGGCCTCCCACGACGAGGCGCTGAGCCTGGTCGGAGACGATGTCGGCACACCGATCTGCCGCGTCGCCGGAACCGCGTTCTTCGGCCCTGTCGTCACCCCCGCTCCGAAGGGAGAAGACGCCGGCCGGCTCTTCGACGGAGTCCTCGCGGTCGCCTCGACGCCGGGATTCTTCGAACTCAAGCGCACACGTGACCAGGGCCCGAACTTCGACTGAGTCGCCGGCTCCACCCGCTTTCCGACGAACATTCAAGCGCGGTCCGCAGGGATCGTACGAAAGGCAGACAGATGAAGGTCCATCTCGGCACCGACCACGCCGGATTCGAATTCAAAGAGGTCCTCAGAACCCACCTCGAGAAGGCAGGGCATGAGGTCGTCGACCACGGTGCGCTCGAATACGACGCACTCGATGACTATCCGGCGTTCTGCATCGCCGCGGCCCAGGCCGTGGTCGACGACCGCGCCGCCGGCGTCGAGGCGCTCGGCGTCGTCATCGGCGGGTCCGGCAACGGTGAGCAGATGGCGGCGAACCTGGTCAAGGGCGCTCGCACCGCGCTGGCCTGGAACCCGGAGATCTCGAAGCTGGCACGTGCGCACAACGATGCTCAGATCGTCGCGGTCGGTGCCCGACAGCATCCTGAGGACGAAGCGATCGCCATCGTCGAGGCGTTCCTGGCCGAACCGTTCTCGGGAGACGACCGCCACGCACGGCGGATCGCCATCATGGCCGATTACGAGGAGCAGGGCCCGAAGGCCCTGTGACAGGCGGCGCGCTGTGAACATCCGAGGTGCTGTGCTGCGTGAGAGCGGACGAGTTCGTCCGTATGCGAGATCTCGGCCGTTGACGATCGAGGACCTCGAGCTCGACGCACCGGGGCCGGGCGAGGTGCTCGTTCGGATGCGAGCGGCCGGAGTCTGCCATTCCGATCTCTCGGTCGTCGACGGCAATCGGCCCCGGCCCACGCCGATGCTCTTGGGTCATGAGGGTGCCGGTGTGGTCGAGGCGCTCGGAGACGGCGTCGACGACCTCGAGGTCGGTCAGCAGGTCGTGACGGTGTTCCTGCCCCGATGCGGAGAGTGCGCGAACTGCCGCACGAACGGCAAGCTGCCGTGCACGCCCGGCAGCGCGACGAATAATGCCGGGACCCTGCCGTTCGACGGTCACAAGGTGCGACTGCACGACCACACCGGCGCCGAGGTGGCCCATCACCTCGGCGCGTCCGTGTTCGCCACGCATGCAGTCCTCAATCGCGCCTCGGTCGTGCCCGTCGACGATGATGTTCCGGCTCCGATCGCTGCGGTGCTCGGCTGCGCCGTGCTCACCGGCGGGGGAGCGGTGCGCAACGCCGGCCGTCCCGACCCGAGCGATGAGGTGATGATCGTCGGCCTCGGCGGAGTCGGCACGGCCGCGCTGATCACGGCGCTGTCGATCGAGACCGCCGGCGTCATCGGCGTCGACGCGAACCCGGACAAGCTCGTTCGCGCGAAGGAACTCGGGGCTGCGGAGGTCTTCACTCCCGAGCGGCTCGGTGACCGCAGGGCTCCGGTCGTCATCGAATGCGTCGGCCACCCCCGGGCTTTCGAAACGGCCTTCGAAGCCACGGCCGTGGGCGGGACGACCGTGACCGTGGGGCTGCCCGCCCCGGACGCCCAGTCGCACATCACGCCGGTGACGCTCACGGCAGAGGCCCGCACGGTCATCGGCTCCTACCTCGGTTCGGCCGTGCCCAGCCGCGACATCCCCGTCTACGCGGATCTGTGGCGGGCGGGGAAGCTGCCGGTCGAGGAGCTGATCTCCGACACGATCGGACTCACCGACCTGAACTCGGCCTTCGACGCCCTCGCCGACGGCACGGTGGTGCGCCAGATCATCGACTTCGAGGCTTGAGCGGCGGGCGCGCTCGTTGAGGGCGGAAGCCGCCGGGATCGACGGGCCATGCCCGGGGCCGCTGAGAATGCGGAAGGGCCGCCCGGACCTCATGGTCCGAGCGGCCGATGTGTGTCGGGATGACAGGATTTGAACCTGCGACCCTCTGTTCCCAAAACAGATGCGCTACCAAGCTGCGCCACATCCCGCGACGGCCTCTATCTAACCACAGCCGAGTCGGCAGATGCACCTCGGGTCGGGGCGAGACCGGCCGATGCGAGGCACTTCACATCGGTCGGCCGGCGTACTGCCGTGCGTGGGGAGTTTCGGCCGGACGCGTGGCGTGTGACCGGGTCGGGCCGGGCCGCGCCTGATGTTGAGCCTCGTCGCCGCTCTCGCAAGACGCCTGCCACCGGTGTGATGCAGTTCATGAAAGGCCGATTTGGCGGTGGTGGGAAGACTCGGCTATAGTCGATCTCGCACCACGGGGATGTAGCTCAATGGTAGAGCCTCAGTCTTCCAAACTGATGGTGCGGGTTCGATTCCCG
>Ga0209487_1000774_pt1 | contig 28210 bp, 28 predicted proteins | sample Poulit2012_FD_187524 | JGI IMG/M metagenome (GOLD analysis project Ga0209487, IMG submission 187524) | Agricultural soil microbial communities from Georgia to study Nitrogen management - Poultry litter 2012 (SPAdes) (version 2) | ecosystem: Environmental > Terrestrial > Soil > Agricultural land...
ATCCCGCTAAAGCGTTGCAAGCTGCCGGCTACGGTCCAGAAGAAGTGTCAGCACACGTTCCGGAAGAACAAAAGCCTTCCGAAACCGACCAGGCCGAGAAGAAAAAACAAGCTCGCCGCGATGCCAAACGTCGCCGAGCGAAACAAAAAGCTGCTCGCCAGAAAAAGAAATCAGGCGACACAGCTCAGAAGGCAACGAAAGCTTAAAGCTTTGTTCCTTGATGGTCGGGATGCCGCGAAGTATTGGGCGCCGGGCCGCTAGGAACAGCCGCGGTGCACCAAAACCTGTCACACATGCCAGTGGCCGCCACCGTCAGATGTTCATCTGACCGCAGCGGCCACTGCATATGTGGTTCGAATTAGAGCCGATCTACAATGTAATCAATGCAGGTGGTCAGCGCGGAGATATCTGCTGGATCAATAGCAGCGAACGTCCCAATACGTAACTGGTTGCGTCCCAATTTCCGGTATGGATCGGTATCCACAATGCCGTTAGCACGCAGCACCGACGCCACAACACCAGCGTCAACACGGTCATCAAAATCAACGGTCACAATGACCTGCGAACGGTCTTCCACACGCGCTACAAACGGGGTGGCGTAGCTGGATGCTTCGGCCCAGGTGTACATCCGATCCGAAGAATCCTTCGTGCGACCGGTAGCGAAGTCTAGACCCCCGTTAGTGTTCATCCACTTGAGCTGTTCATCCAGCATGATCAATGTGGCTAACGCCGGAGTGTTATACGTCTGATTCTTTGCCGAGTTGTCGATCGCAGTTTTCAGATTGAGAAAATCTGGCACCCAGCGGTCAGAAGCCGCGATTTCTGTCGCTCGTTCAATAGCTGCGGGCGAAAACAGGGCGAGCCAGAGCCCGCCGTCGGAGGCAAAGTTTTTCTGCGGTGAGAAATAGTACACATCAGACTGGGACACATCCACGGGCAGACCGCCTGCGCCAGAGGTGGCATCAATGAGCACTAGGGCGTCGTCATCGGCACCGTCCACCCGGTGCACCGGAGCAGCCACACCGGTAGACGTCTCGTTGTGCGGCCAGGCGTACACATCCACACCACTCTCAGCACGCGGCTGAGGGCGTGTTCCTGGATCGGCCTGCAGAATCACAGACTCCTCAAGGAAAGGGGCGTTGTTGGTAGCTTTGGCAAACTTCGATCCAAATTCCCCAAATGACAGATGCTGAGCTTTGTTTCGCACCAGTCCAAAGGTTGCGACATCCCAGAATGCCGTGGCACCACCGACGCCGAGAACGACCTGATAGTCCTCGGGTGCACTAAACAGCTGGGTAATACCCTCTTGCACGGAAGCCACCAGGTTACGGACCGGTGGTTGACGGTGGGAAGTGCCCAACAGGTCAGAACCCGCTGCAGCGACGGCTTGGGATAGTTTCGCGCTGACCTTCGACGGGCCGGCACCAAAGCGGCCGTCCGCTGGTTTAAGGTTCTCGGGAATTTCAATGACCGGTGTGGTCATGAGCTACTCCTTATATAAGGTGGCAGGATACGTGTTCTATTGTGGACTGCTCTCAGCCTGCAATAGCAAAATAAGCCAGCATGTGACCTAGAATGTGGCACCAACGTGGCCGAAGAGACAGTCTCGTATGAAGCCCTGTGGATACATCCTGGCCGAGACCGAGCAGCGAACGTATGATGATTACTCATACATTAGTGCATATCGCAAGTGAAGGAATGTGGGCAGTGGTCGATCTGATTGACACAACGGAAATGTACTTACGCACCATCTATGAACTGATGGAAGAAGGTATTGCGCCGTTGCGGGCCCGAATCGCCGAACGACTGGATCATTCCGGTCCCACAGTCTCCCAGACCGTGGCTCGGATGGAACGCGATGGTTTGGTGCATGTAGCCGCGGATCGAAAACTGGAGCTTACCGATGAGGGCCTCAATGCTGCCGCCACGGTAATGCGCAAACACCGGCTTGCCGAACGGCTGCTCGCGGATGTTATTGGTTTGGACTGGCCTTATGTGCACGAAGAAGCGTGCCGTTGGGAACACGTGATGAGTGATCAAGTTGAATCCCGCCTGATGGTGCTGCTCGATTCCCCGTCAATCTCGCCGTTTGGTAACCAAATCCCTTTGTTGGAGGAACTTGGCGGACCCCAAACCGGTTTGGAGCCCTCGCTGTATGAGGGCGAGCCCCTGACCGTCGCACTGACCGAGGCCGGCACCTTCAAAGTCAAGGTGTTAACTGAGGCTATTCAGACTGATCCAGAGCTGCTCAAGCAATTTGTTGCTGCCGGAATCCAGCCTGGTGCGGTCTTGGCTGCGGAACCAGCCGAAGGGTATGTAGCGGTGCGCACCATTGAACGTGGCCCCGAACTGCCAGGAGAAATCGAAGATATCTCCGAACTGGGCCTAGAAATTTCAGAAGACACCGCCGCACACGTCCGAGTTGTTCGAACTCAGTAACCAAACCGTGACCTTTAAGGTGCCCTCCCACGCAGTTTTGCGTGCGAAATAACGGTCTGTATATAAAAAATCACAGAATGTTATCTGCGTACTTCCGCATGAATGCAAGGAAGTTGCGAGAGATTTGCAGGATGTGATGTACGAATCGTTATCTGAACGTGACAATTGGTTGCAGTTCAACTAAGCTGACTCTCGGTGTTGATAACAGAATGAGATCAGCACCAGCCACCAGCCTGCTTTTGCACTCCGCGGTTGGCCGGCAAAACACAGCAGTTGTAATAAATTGTTCGTGGCGGAGTGGGGCCATCGGCCACTAAGCACATGAGAGAGGTAATCCAAGTGTCGAAGCGCATTTCAACTGCACGTCACCGTGCAACTCCTGAGAAGGGCGCCACGCTAGAAGCCGTGACCCAGGCCTTTGGTCGCTCGGGTCGCCAGGCCGCTGCCATTGCAGCTGCCTCGGGATTGGTGCTCACCGTAGCACCTGCAGCCAACGCTGCACCTGTGCAGACGGATCGTGAAACATCCACGCTGCCAGCCACAAACTTTAAACTAGAACGTACCTCAGGAAACACTGACGTCATCACTGCTGACTCAGTAAGCCTGGATCTTGGTCGTGCCGATCTCGAATCAAACCCGGCACCAGAACCAGAACCAGAACCTGAGCAAGTCGAAGAAGACGTAACCCCAGTTACAAGCGAAACTGCGGACAACAACGACAGCACCGACAGCTCAGCAGACACTCAGACTGCATCCGCTGAAGAAACACAGAGCGCACCGGCCTCCAGCGCTTCCGGCTCACTAGGAGCTGTCGTATCAGCAGCCTACTCCGGCATTGGTACCCCATACGTATGGGGTGGCAAGGGACCAGGCGGCTGGGACTGCTCAGGCTTCAGTGCATGGGCATATGCTCAGGCTGGGATCAGCATCCCATCGAACACCTCAGCAATCCTGGGATCCGGACAATTCGTCCGCACTGGCAGCCCACAGCCAGGTGACCTGGTCTTCCAAAATGGTGGATCCCACGTAGGTATCTACGTTGGCAACGGACAGATGATCGGTGCACAGAACCCTTCGACTGGCACCATCCTGCACGACGTCAGCCGCAACCCACTCATGGGGTACTACACCTACGTCGGCTAGGTCCTCCTCTTACAACTGCACACACAAGGTCTCTCCTAAAATAGGAGAGACCTTGTTGTGTTTAACAGAAAGCATCTAACGTGACACAACCAGTCCCCGAATGGGCGGCAGACCTCTTGGCAGCCCTAGAACTTGAACCTCTTGAGGTGCGTATCGAAACACTCCACCAGATTGCAAAGAGCATTCAGGACGACCCAGACACCGACCACCTCCTCACCGGCTTCATTGCTGGCTACGCCGCAGGTCTGGCACAAGGCAGCGGCATGGCATCCTTCGACCGAGCCCATACCGGATCGGTGCGGTTCATGCGCAAATATGTGGCAGGGGAATAGTTCCCCAGGAAAACTGTTGAGATGTGGAGGAACCGTCAGAAGGAAATAAATACGTGAGCATGAATCATGTGGGCTGGTCAGCCCTGGGTGGAATACGCCGAAGCAAAGATCAGGAGTCACTCAAACCCGGGACAATCCGACGATCATGGTCATTTATCGCTCGATACCGAACCCGACTGCTGCTGTATCTCATCGTTTCTGCGCTCGGGGCGGTTCTTACCGTGGTATCTCCCATCCTCGCCGGGGACGTCGTCAACGCCATCGTCGATGGTTCAGAGGTCAGTGTGGTGCGAAACCTGGCTCTGCTCATTGCTGGGGTAGCCATCTTGGAAGCCATCCTCAACGTCATTTCGCGGTGGCAATCTGCATCCCTGGGGGAGCGCACTATCTATGATCTGCGCACCACGGTCTTTGACCACGTACAAAAGATGCCGATCGCATTTTTCACCCGTGCCCGAACCGGAGCACTGGTATCACGATTGAATAACGATGTGATCGGTGCACAAACCGCCATCGCCAGAACACTGCCCACCGTCGTGATGAACGTAGTGACCCTGGGCGTCACGCTGGTGGTCATGCTGACCACCTCATGGCAGATCACACTGGTCTCCCTGCTACTCTTACCGGTCTTTTTGCTACCCGCTCGTCCCATCGGCAACCGCATTGCCAACCAAACTCGTGACCGTGCAAAACGCAACGCCAGCATGGGCGATCAGATGACAGAGCGATTCTCAGCTCCCGGGGCCACCTTGGTGAAACTCTTCGGTGAACAACGCTACGAATCGCAAACTTTTGCTGCTCGGGCTGACAGTGTGCGCGATTCTGGTGTGCGTATCAGCGTGTGGACCTCCGTGTTCATGACCATCCTGACACTTGTCTCATCCCTGGCGCTTGCTGCCGTCTACGGGATCGGCGGTTACCAAGCCTTGACTGGAAGCCTCAACGCCGGCGACGTCGTGACCATGGCATTACTCTTGACCCGCCTGTACGCACCCCTGACCGGCCTGGCTACCGCCAGAGTTGAACTCATGAGCGCCCTGGTGTCTTTTGAACGGATCTTTGAGGTCCTTGATCTTAAACCCATGATCCAAGAACCAGAACAGCCGCAGCCCATCCCGGCCGGCGGCATACGCATCGAATTCAACAACGTGGACTTTCAGTATCCGGCAGCTGCAGACGTATCGCTGGCGAGTCTTGAAGAAGTTGCGGTGTTGGAAGACAGAGAATCTGAGCAAGTCCTACACGGCCTGAATTTTACGGTGGAACCCGGACAAACTGTTGCCCTGGTGGGGTCGTCAGGCGCCGGCAAATCGACCATTGCGAACCTCGTTCCTCGACTGTATGACGTCACGGAAGGGTCTATCCATCTCAACGGCGTTGACCTTCGCCAAGCCGCAGCCAACGATATTCGCAACCGCGTTGGCATGGTCACACAAGATTCCCATCTCTTCCACACGTCGATCCGCGAAAACCTCACACTAGGACACCGCGATGTTGCCGATGAATATATTTGGCAGGTCTTACGCCATGCTCGACTAGCTGAAGTGGTCGCCGATATGCCAGAAGGTTTAGACACCGTCGTCGGTGAACGAGGCTACCGACTGTCCGGCGGCGAACGGCAACGAATGGCCATTGCCCGGCTCCTCATCGCCGCACCGGAAGCCGTGATTCTAGACGAGGCCACCGCCTCGCTGGACTCCACCAACGAAGCTGCGGTCCAGCAGGCCCTTGATGAAGCATTGCAAGCACGAACCGCACTGGTTATCGCTCACCGCTTGTCCACCGTGGTAAATGCGGACGAAATTCTCGTCATTGAAGAGGGCCGCATTTACGAACGCGGCACCCACGAAGAGCTACTAGCCGCCAACGGCCGGTACGCCGAACTGTATACCACCCAGTTTCAGCAGTAGGTATTTCGGCGCAGGCGGTGCCGGGTGCCATTCCATCACCGATGGTCGTATTGCATAATGGCTGTACGCCATCCACCACAGTGGGACGGCCATATCGTGATCAGCATTGCACCATGAGGGGTTATGAAACCAGCACACGAACAGCCACAAAATACTTGGGACCAGCGCTATCAAGAATCCGACCGGATATGGTCAGGTGAGGTCAACACTGCGCTGGCAGACATCGCAGCTACGCTGACACCGGGTACTGCGCTAGATTTGGGGTCTGGCGAGGGAGCCGATGTCATCTGGTTGGCAGAACACGGCTGGGCGGCCACCGGTGTGGACCTATCCTCGGTGGCTGTTCAACGAGCGCAACAGACCGCTCAACAACGGGGGCTGCCAGCTGAGCTGGCAAACTTTATAGTCGTGGACCTCAGCACCTGGGAAAGCACTACAACATACGATCTGGTGACCAACGCATTCTTACACTCGCACGCCGACTTCGATCGGGCAGCCGTGCTGCAATCTGCTCGACGTTGGGTTGCGCCGGGCGGATATATGTTGACGATTTCACACGCCACCTTCCCACCGTGGGCCAAAGGGCAAGAGGAAGACCGTGCTTCGCATGGCGGGCACGAAGAGACCACGCCGGAATCAGAACTGAAACTGCTCCAGCTGGATCCGTCTGAGTGGACGGTAGAACTGGCCGACATCCGCCCCAAACAGGTTATCGGGCCCGAAGACCAACATGTGACGCTGGAAGATACGGTTGTCCTCGTCCGGCGAGCTCAGAGACAGTTGGATAGCAAATAAGCGTGCAGGCAAAGAAAAACTCCCTGGCGCCCGTTCATCTTGAAACGGGCTCCAGGGAGTGGACCTGAAAACGGTCCCAATTGCTTCAGTTTATTCGGTCACTGGGTCGAGTGAACCATCAGCTTTAGTAATGAATGAGCGTAGGAACCACTGGAACAGTTCAAGTCCGCGAGTGATTTCTACCAAAATATCTTCTGAAATCGGATCAACTTTGGCGGATTCGGCAATGGCAGTGCGGAAGTCTTTAATCACGTCGGTGTAAACGTTGTTGAGTTCCGAAATATGGGCCAGGCTGGATGCGCGGCCTAAAGTGTAGTCTTCCCAAGTGCGGCCGGTAACGATCGCACCCGGGGTGCCCTTCGGTGAAACCCCCATGGTGGCGATACGTTCGGCTACCAGGTCTGCCCAGGCACGAACCTCCTCCACCTGAGGGTCAAGCATTTCGTGGACAGAAATGAACTCTGGTCCAACCACGTTCCAATGTGCATGTTTGAGTGTCAGGTGCAAGTCATTCAGAGCGTGCAGACGTGTTTGGAGAGATTCGGTCACCCGATGGGCATCTTCCATTTCAACGCCGGGGGCGGTGTAATCTGCATAATTTTCAGTCATGAGTAACCTTTCTGATGCTGACATTAGCTTTCTGCTGTGTCGCGAAGCTGAACAGGGCTTGGATATTGCCCTATTTCATAATCACTACTCAATACCTTTTCCGAAGCGATCGCAAGGTATGTGAGGCTAACCTGACAGAATATTCAGGCCGATACGGTTCAATCAGGCTAAGACTCAATGCACGCATGTTACGAGCCAACCGCCACAGTGCCCCCGACTGGAATCGAACCAGCGACCTACCCTTTAGGAGAGGGTTGCTCTATCCCCTGAGCTACGGAGGCCTTTGCACGCACCAGACAAGCACGTGCAAAATGCCAGATTACCAGGAAAAGCTCCATAACAACCACGATCGGACTGCTACCCAAACCTCACCCACGAAAGACCTAGGGGATCTCGCGGTCTGGATCCAATGAGGTTGCTAGCCCGGGACTATTTCGCCCGACAAATTTCAAAATGAGTAAAACCACGATCCAAATCACCAACAGCGTGAGCAAAAGCCACTGGGCGATCGTCAGCGACGACGCCAGCGAAACATGAGCATCGGTAATGTCGGTCAGAGCCAGTTCGCGGGTGGCAGACGCCCAGATTTCTAACGCGGCATAGCCCACGGCCACCACCACCGCACCCCATTTGGCGACCCTAGAACGCAAGATCCACAAACCGACAGCAACGAGACTCAACCCCATCATGATGGGGAAGATCCGTCCGGCGGTAATATGCACCCAGTTGTACTGGCCCATGGCGTCGTCGTCCATGCGCTCACTGAGACGTTCCACATCGGTGACCGTAAACCCGGCCAAATGATGGTCCAACATGGGCATGCCACCGGTCAGCTGTTGCATACCTTGCAGCGCTAACACGTGATAATAAAACGCGATAAACAACGTGACCGCGAGAACCGCGAATACCAGGATCCCCGGATTGCCCTCCCGCTGGTGAGCCTGCCGAATATCTTCCTTGGCTTGCGCCATGGTCAAACGGGGACGCTCCGCCCGTTGGTCTGGTGTCTTGCTGGCAGGCACACTATCCGCGTAATCTTTGGCACGGCGTTTTCTAGCCACTCATCCTCCGCCACATTCTGATGTACATAAAGCAATGTTGTTCATCTTAGTGGAGTTCCAGCGGGTGGTGGCCGAGCTGCGCTCCACAGCCGGCGAACAGACAGCGGCATTAGCAGTCGTAGCAGTTAGACTTATACATCATGGCCCACCAGACTTCTTTGCCCAGTTTTGCTCCCGCATTTTCTCTTGAACCCGCAACCCAACATCATGATGCCGCTCCAAAGAGTTCTGCAGAACATTTGGTATCCGGGCTCAATGACGCACAAGCTGAGGCAGTGTTGCACCGTGGCGGACCATTATTGATCGTCGCGGGCGCAGGCTCGGGGAAAACCCGTGTCCTGACCCACCGGATTGGTCACCTGTTGGCAACGGGAGACGCTCGACCACATGAGTTCCTAGCCATTACCTTCACCAATAAGGCGGCTGCTGAAATGCGGGACCGCATCGGTGAGCTGGTGGGGCCGGCCGCCCAACGTATGTGGATCTCAACGTTTCACTCTTCGTGTGTCAGAATTTTGCGTCGCGAAGCCACCCACATTGGGTTAAAATCAAACTTCTCCATTTACGATGCCACCGATTCGCTGCGATTGATCACACAGATCTCCAAAGACGCTGACCTGGATCCGCGCCGATTCGCCCCGCGCGCGATACGCAATAAAATTTCGGCACTGAAAAACGAACTTGAAGATGCAGAAAGTTTTGCCTCCACCGCTGCGGGGGACCCATGGCATCAGGCCGTTGCCGAAGTTTATAAAGAATACGAATCTCGGCTGCGCACCGCAAACGCCATGGACTTTGACGACCTCATCGGCAACGTTGTGCACATGTTTGACGCATTCCCGGCAATCTTAGATAACTATCGTCGTCGTTTTCGGTATGTCCTGGTGGACGAATACCAGGACACCAACCACGCCCAATACCGTCTGGTCCGGCAATTCACCGGTGCGCCGGGAGAACCCGCCGACGTGGAAACCGAAGGGGGCCAGCTGACGGTGGTGGGTGATTCAGACCAGTCCATTTATGCCTTCCGCGGTGCCGATATCCGCAACATCGTCGACTTCGAACACGACTACCCGGATGCCACCGTCATTCGGCTGGAACAAAACTACCGCTCAACCCAAAACATTTTGGACGCCGCCAACGCCGTGATCGCCCAGAATCCGTCCCGAGAAATTAAACGCCTCTGGACGTCAGAGGGCAGTGGCGAAAAAATCATCGGTTACGCGGCTGAATCAGAATCCCGAGAAGCCCAATGGATAACAGACACCATTGATGAACTGATGGACACCTACGACTACCGTCCGGCAGATATGGCGATCTTTTATCGCACCAACGCCCAGTCGCGGTCCATTGAAGAGCGACTGATCGCCTCCGGCATTCCGTACCGGGTGGTGGGCGGCACACGATTCTACGATCGCAAAGAGATCAAGGACGCCCTGGCTTACCTGCGCGTCCTGGCGAACCCCGACGACGACGTCAACCTGCGCCGGATCCTCAATGAACCAAAACGCGGTATCGGGGAACGGGCCGAAGGCTCCGTCGCCGCGCATCAAACTCGGCAGCAGTCCACGTTCATGGCAGCCCTGCGTGATGCTGAACAGGCTCCCGGCGGGTTAGCCACTCGATCGCTGAACGCCGTCAACAAATTTGTGCAGCTACTTGATGACCTCAACCAAATCACCCAGACGGAATCGGTCGCCACGATCCTTGAAGCCGTATTAGAACAAACCGGCATGCTCGAAGCCCTGCGCAACTCCAAAGACTTCCAAGACGAATCCCGGGCAGATAACCTCGGCGAACTCGTGGGCGTAGTCCGTGAATTTGATAAAGCCAACCCTGAAGGCACGCTGGGGGACTTCCTTGAACAAGTAGCACTGGTGGCCGACGCCGACCAGCTGCCTGATGCAACCGACGAAGAAGGCCAAGCGCTCGCCGACCGCATGGGTGAGGTCACGTTGATGACCTTACACACTGCCAAAGGGCTAGAGTTTCCGGTGGTTTTCTTAACCGGCATGGAACACGGCATCTTCCCGCACTCGCGGTCGATGTCCGACGAAAAAGAGCTGGCAGAGGAGCGCCGACTCGCCTACGTGGGACTGACCCGGGCCCGTGAACGGCTGTTTGTTTCGCGCTCAGAATCTCGCAGCATGTGGGGGCAACATCAGTTTTATCCGGCCAGCCAATTCTTGGCCGAGATCCCCACTGACCTCATCGAATGGGAGCGCGAAGGTCGCGGCTCCCCAGCAACTTCCAGATTCACTGGTGATGGGGACACCGGTGTGCGTGGCTTCCGCTACCGCGACGCGCAACGCTTTAGCGGCTCCCACTGGGGCGCATCAACCTCCTCCAAACGATACGGCCGGGCCGGCGTCGACGGTATAACTGAAGCCCAAGAAACGGCACGCGTTAAGAAACCGCAACCTCGCACCCAGGTCAACCCGAATAAGGAAGTCATTTCGGTGGCACCCGGAGATTCCGTGGAACACAAGTCATTTGGTCCCGGAGTTGTCACCGGAGTGCAAGGTGACGGCAATAAGGCGGTAGCGGTCGTGCAGTTCGCTGAATCCGAAAAACGTTTGCTGCTGCGCTACGCACCCCTGAAAAAAGTGTAAACATGACCGGTATAGTGTCATGGTTCTCGAACAGCGCGCCCGGTGGACTAGGATGACCCCTTAGGAGTTCCGTGCCATAGAGCCGAACTCGCAGATATCCGGATTACCAACTGACCCGGGTATCTCATTCAATAATTGTCGAGGTAAAAAGGACTGCAAACCCGTGGACCTGTATGAATACCAGGCACGCGATCTGTTCGAGGCACACGGGGTACCCGTGCTGGCTGGGATCGTTGCCGAAACGCCGGAAGAAGCAAAAGCCGCCGCCGAAAAACTCGGTGGCGTCACCGTTGTTAAAGCCCAAGTCAAGATCGGTGGGCGCGGTAAAGCCGGCGGTGTCAAAGTCGCCAAAAATGCTGACGAAGCCTACGAATATGCCAAAGAAATCTTGGGCATGGATATTAAAGGTCACACCGTACACCAGGTGATGATCGCCGAAGGCGCCGACATCAAAGAAGAGTACTACTTCTCGATGCTGTTAGACCGCGCCAACCGCACCTACCTGGCCATGGCTTCGGTAGAAGGCGGTATGGACATTGAAGAACTCGCTGTCGAGCGACCAGAAGACCTGGCCCGCGTCGAAGTATCACCGACCACCGGTTTGAACCGTGAAGTCGCCGAGAAGATTGCTGCTCAGGCAAAATTCGCCGAAGAACTGCAGAGCCAAGTCGCTGACGTCCTCGTCAAGCTCGGTGAAGTCTACGAAAAAGAAGATGCCACCCTGGTTGAAGTCAACCCACTGGTCCTGACCGGTGAAGGCAAACTGGTAGCCATCGACGGCAAAGTGTCCGTGGATGACAACGCTGCATTCCGTCAGCCAGCACACGCTGAACTCGTTGACGAACGCACCGAAAACCCACTGGAAGCCAAAGCCGAAGCCAAAGGCCTCAACTATGTGAAGCTTGAAGGTTCCGTTGGCGTTATTGGTAACGGTGCAGGCCTCGTCATGTCCACCCTGGACGTTGTCGCCTACGCCGGTGAAAACCACGGCTCCGTCAAGCCAGCAAACTTCTTGGACATCGGTGGTGGCGCGGACGCCCAAATTATGGCCGATGGCCTCGACGTGATCCTGGGTGACCCAGAAGTTAACTCCGTATTCGTCAACGTTTTCGGTGGTATCACCGCGTGTGACCAGGTTGCCAACGGTATTGTGCAGGCCCTGGAAATCCTCGGCGATACCGCAACCAAACCATTGGTTGTCCGCCTGGACGGTAACAAGGTAGACGAAGGCCGCGCCATTCTGGCCGAAGCCAATCATCCGCTCGTTACCATCGCGGCCACCATGGACGAAGGCGCTGACAAAGCTGCCGAGCTGGCCAACAAATAAGGACGGGGTAAACAGATAATGTCAATTTTCCTTAACAAAGATTCTAAAATCATCGTCCAGGGTATTACCGGTGGCGAAGGTACCAAACACACCGCGCTGATGCTCAAAGCCGGCAGCAACATCGTCGGTGGTGTCAACGCTCGCCGTGCCGGTGAAACCGTGGAACACGTCGATGCTGACGGCAACAACGTCACCCTGAATGTGTACGGCACGGTTGAAGAAGCCATGAAAGAAACCGGTGCCAACACATCGGTCATGTTCGTACCACCTAAATTCGCCAAAGACGCTGCGATGGAAGCCATCGAAGCCGAAATTGAGCTGCTGGTCGTCATTACCGAAGGTATCCCAGTACAGGACACCGCCGAATTTTTTGCTGCCTCCCAAGCCAACGTAAGCGCCGACGGCAAACCAAAGACCCGCATCATTGGGCCAAACTGTCCCGGTATCATCACCCCGGGCGTTTCCCTAGCAGGTATCACCCCGGCAACGATTACCGGAACCGGCCCCATCGGCCTGGTTTCGAAATCCGGTACCCTGACCTACCAGATGATGCACGAACTGTCCGAAATTGGTATCTCCACGGCAATCGGTATCGGTGGCGACCCCATCATTGGCACCACCCACATCGACGCACTGGAAGCCTTCGAACAGGACCCAGAAACCAAAGCCATCATCATGATTGGTGAAATTGGTGGCGACGCCGAAGAACAAGCCGCTGCGTATATCAAGGAACATGTCACCAAACCTGTGGTGGGCTACATTGCTGGCTTTACCGCACCAGAAGGCAAGACCATGGGTCACGCCGGTGCCATCGTCTCCGGATCTTCCGGAACCGCAGCCGCCAAGCAGGAAGCACTTGAAGCAGCCGGCGTACAAGTTGGTCAGACCCCAACCGAAGCCGCAGACAAGATGCGCAAGATCGTTGAAAACCTCTAAGTTTTCCTGATCGCATACCTATGCATATGGTGCTCACGCGTAAGGCGTGAGCACCATATGCGTTAACGCACAAACACACCTTGCGGGCCGACCTCAGTGACCCGCGCCGAGCACACGCACTCTTCGAGTACACTCTCATACCATGGACTGGGAAGAACTGCACAGCAATTTACCGTCACTGATGACCTTTTTAACGGTCGCCAGACTCGGCCGATTTACCGCCGCCGCAGACTCCCTGGGCATCAACCACGCCACCGTATCCCGACGCATCAATTCCTTAGAAAAAGCCACCGGACAACGACTCTTATTACGCTCCCAGTCCGGTTGGGAAATCACCACAGAAGGTCGGCGCGTCTTTGCCATCGCAGAACAAATTGAGCAGTCGTTGACCAAACTCGTTGCCGATGACACCGCATCTGCCGTCACCGGAACGGTCCGCATTGGAGCACCCGAAGCATTCACCGGGCATCTTGCTGTCCCCGCTTTAGCGCGCGTACAGCGAGATCATCCAGCACTCGACGTCGAATTATTTACGTCCACACAACGCGCCAGACAAAACCGATCAGGGCTCGACCTAGAAATTGTGGTGGGGAAACCAGAAGTACCCCGCGCCTGGGAACGACCACTCATCGAATACCAGCTCAAGCTGTATGCGACACGCGACTACCTGGAAGAACACGGCACACCAGCAACACTGGATGAGCTGAGCACACATCGGTTGAACTATTACGTTGAGGCGATCTTACTCGTTCAAGACTTGGACGCAGCCCTGGCCAAGCTGCCGCCGATGCACGCGGGACTATCGTCCACCAATGTTTACGCACACCTGACCGCTACCCTGCAAGGTGCAGGTATTGGCCTCCTGCCAGATTTCATGGCCGATACCCAGCCAGACCTCGTCACCGTGTTAGAAGAACAGTTCGCCCATCCTGCGACCTTCTGGGCGGTAGTGCGCCAGGAATCCCTGCGAAACCCCGCGGTGGCAGTCGTATATCAAGCCCTCAAAGACTATGCCACCGGCCCGAAGGCATCCGGACCCGCAGTATTCTAACCACCACCGCTTAGAACAGCAGCGACGCTAAGATGGGCACCGTCACAATAGATAGCAGGGTCGTGCCGGCCAGCACAGCGGCCGCTAAATTACCCGAGTCGTCATACCGTTCGGAAAGAATATAGCCCGACGTCGACATTGGCATCGCCGCCATCAATAAGACGGTTCCAAACCAGGCGGCCCCCATCGCATCCCGAAAAACCCAGGCCAACCCCAGCGTGACCAGGGGAAACACAACGTTCTTTAAACCCACCCCGGCCAACACCAACCCGAAAGTCAACTTGCCAGAACGAAGGCTCGCCAGGGCCGGATGCATGGCGACCCCAACAGAAAATAAAGCCAGCGGGATAGCCGTGGCAGCAACGAGTTGGATGGTGTCATGCACCATCGTCGGCACCGGAATGCGCAGCGCCACCACACCGACGCCTAACAGCGTTGAGATAGTGATCGGGCTGAGCACGGCTCGCGACAACAGCTCATGCCCAATCCTGCCAGCGGTCGTGCGGCGCCCACGATGAACGGGCGAATGCTGGTCTGGTGCGTGATGTGTGTCATCACGCAAGATCGGATAACCGATGAGAAACACCAGATTGTGTAGCAGGTGCACAATTGCTGCAGGCACGGCGGCTTCGGTACCCAACAGCGCGATCGTCATCGGAATACCAAAATAGCCGACGTTCCCGTACGAGGCAGATAACGATAGGGGAGCAGCATGCTGCCGGTGGTGGGGTGTGAACCATTGGGCGCCGTAATACACCACGACCGAAAACACCGCCGGCAAGACAAAAGCATAAACCCAAACTTGCCAAGGAAAAGAGTCCGGGAGGTCTGCCGTGGCAATAGAAATATAAATGAAGCAGGGCAAGGCGATGGAGAACACGAAGTCGTTCAGTCCTTTGGCGCCGGTCTTGAAACGGTCAGCGTAGCCGGCGAAGAAACCGACCCCGAAAATCAGAAACATCGGGGCAAGAACGGCCAGGGCTTCAAACATGACGCCATTCTAGGAAGAATGTTGGACGGAGCGTCACGTTTGACGCGCGCCGTGCAACTACAACGAACAGGACATCATCATGACGAAGAGTCAGCACACACCGGATTTTTCGCTGGACGCCGCGAGTCGTTTTGTTGCCGCATCCGGGTTTGTCATCGACGAGGTTACCGAGACCAGCCTCACGGGCCATGTGGACCTGGGTGTTGACCACCTGACGCCGTGGGGCGTGGTACACGGTGGGGTCTATGCCACGATCGTAGAATCTGCGGGCAGCGTCGCAGCCAGCCGGGCTGTGCTGGAACGTGGACAGTTCGCCGTCGGGGTCAACAACTCGACTGATTTTCTTCGCCCATCGACCGGCGGCCGTGCCGTGGTTGAAGCCACGGTCCTGCATCAGGGGCGGACCCAACAGTTGTGGCAGGTCATCATTACGGATGAAGCCTCATGGAAAGTGCTGGCTCGCGGCCAACTCCGATTGCAAAACGTGCCACTGCCACAGTCAGGCGAATAGCACGGGCCGCAAATGCACCTTAGATTTCAAACAGCATACCCAACATGTAGGTCACACCGGCAGCGCCCAGTCCAATACCCAGTTGTCGCATGGCCCGTTTGAGCGGGGAAGCACCAGAGAGGAGACCAACAATACCGCCGGTGACAAGCAGCGCCAGCGATACGAGTCCCAACGCCCATGCGAGTGCGGTCAGCCCCGTGGCACCAAAGAGAAATGGCAGGACCGGAATGATGGCGCCCGAGGAGAAGAACAGAAATGATGAAAACGCCACCTTCCAGGGATTCCCCACGGCCTCAAAATCTTCTTGCTGGAGTTCTTCTTCGGGCCCCTGAGAACCGTCGGGCCGGGCAGAAAATGTTGGATTACAATCACAACTGAGATATCCCAGACGTTCTAGGGCCCGGTGGCTGGCATCTTTGGACGACATGCCACGGGCTCGATAAACCAATTCCAGCTCGTTTTGTTCGATGTCCAGGTGCTTGGCGGTCCGAAGCGTGACATGCGTCGGGTGGGATGCTTCAAGGAGTTCGCGTTGTGAACGGACCGAAACGTATTCTCCGGCGCCCATACTCAAGGCGCCCGCGAATAGTCCTGCGATACCGGTGAATAACACGACAGCCGGGGCGATACCGGTGGCACCAACACCCATCACCAGGGCGAGGTTCGATACGAGTCCGTCGTTGGCGCCGAACACTGCTGCACGGAAGTTACCCGCCATGGTTTCTCGTCCCCGAGCAGCAAGCCCACGCACAACTTCTTCGTGAATGGCCTCATCCGCCGCGATTTCACGGGGGACTTCGGAATCAGTTTTATACGGTGTATTGGACTCCGAGCGCTGCATGAGAGCCAGCACGAATACGGAACCGAACATGCGCGCCAACAGGCGCAGCAGCCCGCGGTGTAAACTTGGTCGACGACGCACATCAGCGTACTCGCCTAGTAGTTCTCGCCAGTGTTGGGCGTGACGGTCTTCGGCCTCCGCCAGCCCCAGCAGAATATCTTTTTCGGGTCGATCACTGCGTTCGGCCAGACTCCGATAAATTTGGCCTTCAGCTATTTCATCGGCTAAATACCGTCGCCAACGTCGAATCTGTCCCTTTGTGGGCCCATGAGCCACGGACACTTTGTGCTTATACTCCGAACCAGACATCCTCGTTCCTTGCGTAGCGGCGGGGCCTAAAACGATCCTCGTCTACCTTACCCGGTTCCCAGTTGCGCTGGGTTACACTGGAAATTATGGATTCCGGTGAAGAACGTTTGGCAGTATCAACGCGTAAAGCAATCCCTCGAGCCTTACAAACGGGTGAAGATCCTGATCCACGGTTCACGTTAGCTAATGAGCGGACCTTTTTGGCCTGGATTCGAACATCATTGGCCTTGCTCGCCGGTGGGATTGCGGTGGCCGCTTTTACTCAAGAATTATTTGATGAGACCGCCCGAAAGGTGTTAGGCACCAGCCTGTTGGTGCTGGGTGGGATCTTGGCGGCCTCTGCCGCTGGACGGTGGGTGCGCGTGGAAGCCGCGATGCGCCAGAAACGCTCACTGCCGATACCGCTGTGGATCCCATTAATTGCGCTGGTGTGCGCGGTGGCTGCGGTAACCGTGCTGGTCGCTTTGTGGGTCACCAATGGGTTCTAGCCCCGTCGATCCCGCCCGCTCTCGAGGAAACTTTCCGCACCACTCAGATCCCGGGTTGCAGCCCGAACGCACGGTGATGTCCTGGGGGAGAACCGGTTTGGCGACGTCGGTGGTCGCCCTGCTACTGCTTCGGTGGTATCCGTCGGTGGGGGCCGTGGTATTTATCCCGGTGGCCATCGCCATCGTTGGCGCAGGGCTGATACAACTGTCTCAACGACGTCGTTATCAGATTCAGGCGGCCGGTATTCACAATGAAAAAGTTGCCAGCGATTTTTGGGCCGTGTTGTGGATGACCATCATGGCGATGTTGCTTGCCACCACCGGTCTGATCACCATGTGGGCTGCTTAGCGAGATAGTCGGGTCGGGTCCGGGTTTTCTGGTGGCGTCGACGTCGTTTGGTCGGGGTCGTAGGTGAATGGTTGTTCGTCACCGCGTTCTGGTTGACGAGCAAAGATGAAGTGCCGGCCGGTAATTTCGGTGATACTCAGTGAGACAAAAAAATCTTTATACGTTGGCACCCACGGGGCGAGCCCGAGGCCGCGTACGTAGTCGATATTCTCTTCGGGTACCGGCGAGATTTTTCCGCGCACCACCACGGACCAGCCTTCATCGGGCAGAATACCGTCAGTTTCGAAAGCCACCAGTGAGCGGGATTCTGCGGCTAACAGCTTGGCACCCGGTGCAGTTCGGAAGAAGAGTTTCTTGCCGTCGAACGCGTAGTTCACCGGGAAAATTTCGACCTTTCCCTCGGCCATGAAGGCTAACCGACCGTGACGGGTGTTGCGTAGGAGCAATTCGGCTTGCTGACGGTTCAGTTCCAAGACCGATTGGTCTTTTTCGTGTTCAAACATGTAGGCGCTCATAGCTTCCATTGTCATGCTTCTGGTGAAGTAGCGCTACAGTTCGACTTCGCAGTGTCACATTTGACGGATCTGTTCAAAAATATTCAGCAACCGGTCCGGTGACCGTCCGGGCGCGGCTGCAACATAATGCGGCGCCAGGTGGGGTGGACCATCGGTTCCAGTCCAATAGGTGCCACCGGCCTGGGTCAGAATATAGGAAGCGGCCGCGACATCCCAGGGCTTCGTGTCCACTCCCAGCACCAGATCGGCAATACCGCGTGCCGCACAACATATTTCCAGTGCCCCGGAAACGAGCCGACGCACCGTGGCAAACTCGGTGACGAGTTGACCAAAAACTTCGGTGGCTTGCGGTGCTCGCTGTAAGATCTCGCCGGCGGGAAAGGACGTCACCAGATTATACTGCGACACCTGTGGCGGGGCTGGCCTGGTCTCCAACGGTGCATCGTTAAGGTAGGCGCCGGTGGCATCGGCCGAGAACTCATCACCCGATACCGGATCCAGCACCACAGCAGCCACCACCCGCTGACCAACGGCTGCGGCAATGGAAATGGAAAACATTGGATAACCGTGGACGAAGTTACTCGTGCCGTCAATGGGATCGATAATCCATTCCAGCTGACCGGGCGCGGACACGGGCTGGCGTCCGGTCTCTTCCCCCCAGAACACCGCATCGTCGTCGGCCAAATGTGCCTTTAGTTGCTCTTCGATGCGATGATCCCAATCGGAGACCAGGTCGTGGTGGTTGGTTTTGGTCTGGGTGGCCACTTGCCCGGTGAGAAATGCCCGGGCGAGTCGAGCGGCAGCGGGGCGGGCAGCCTCCAGCGCCTTGATACGCAGATTGGTCATAGTCTCCACCATAAACCAGCGGTGCCCAAACGTATTAGACTAGCGGGGTGAACAAGGAGTGGGACCAGCAGCATTATGGCGCGTCGTCGTAAGACCTATCGTTTTCCAACCATCCCGCGGCTATCGACGGCTGCGGGCAATGAGGCGTCCCCGCCGGAGCAACTGGCAACGCTGGGCTATTACAGTTTCCAACGACGGCGCCGCGATAAGGCCCGCCGTCGTGGCGATAAACCCCGTATTTTGTCTTTTACCGGATATGGTTCGCCACGCTGGGTGCGCATTTTTTCGCGGGTCTTGCTCTCCAAGCCCGAGTGGAGCGAGGCCGAATATTTGGCCCAAATTTTGCGTGACGGCGTCCGGGGCTGGCAGAACTTTGTGTCCCCGCCCATTGCGTACGCGAAAGTTGGCGTAGAAGTTAACGGTCAGCATCATCAGGTGCGCGCTGACCGCAACGGGGTGGTGGACGTACGGATCCCCACCGTGCTTTCGCCGGGCTGGGCAACCGTCACCCTGCACGTGGATGGCGCCGAGTCACGCAGCCAGGACGTGCTGATCATCGATGACGAAACGAAAAATGCGGTGATTTGCGACGTCGATGATACCGTCTGGGTCACCGCCCTGCCGCGTCCGCTGACCGCCGCCTGGAACTCCTTTTTGATCGACGAACACGCCCGTCGCCCGGTGGCGGGTGTGCCGGTCATGCTCAACCGGTTGGCGGAACAAGACGCGGGCACTCCGGTGTTTTATGTTTCTACCGGCCCCTGGAATGTTGCGCACACACTGACCCGGTTTATGACCCGACACTTATTCCCCCTGGGGCCCATGCTGCTGACGTCGTGGGGCCCAACCGAGGATCGGTGGTTCCGTTCCGGTATGGCGCATAAGGTCAATGCACTGGCACGCTTGGCCGCAGATTTCCCGCAACTATCGTGGACGCTGATCGGCGACGACGGCCAGCACGACCCAGAAATTTACACCCACTTTGCCCGCCATCATCCAGGCCGAGTTAACGCGATAGCGATCCGACAGCTGTCGGCCACCGAAGCGCTCCTGGCCGGTGGGCGTGCCGAAGAAACCCAACGCGCCACCCCCGGCATCCCGTGGGCTTATGGCCCAGATGGCGCCGCTCTGAGTTTCCAACTCGAAAATTCTGGCGTCCTGCCAGCACGCACACATGCGCCGTTAGCCTGGCCGCAGTCGGTCACCGCTGAAGAACACCTCACGGTTGCTGAGCTGCGCGCCGACTACCCACAATTTACCCAAGACATCCCGGATGAATTACAGGAGTGAGTATGACCATCATTGATATTCCACTGCGCTGGGGCGATATGGACGCCTACGGGCACATCAACAACGTGCAAATCGTGCGCTTGATGGAAGAAGCCCGTGTGATGGTATTTGGTATTCCATCGGGCACCGGAGAACTGGACGACACCAGTCCCACACCCCATAAAAACCTTTTGGCCGGGGTAGCTGAGGGGGTCATGACGCTTATCGCCGAGCACAGCGTCAAATACCGCAGACAGTTGCCATACCGTGGCCTTCCGGTCCGCGTTGAAGTTGGGGTAGATCAGGTCAAAGGGGCGTCGGTGGAAATCTTTTATCGGTTCTATGACGGCGATGCGGTGGCCGTGGAAGCAACCTCAACCATGGTATTTGTGCACCAGGAAACCGGTCGACCGGTCCGGTTAAGCCAACAACAGCGCGCCGCATTAACGTACGCCTGAGCGGCATGACGACGACGGCGGCGGTGTCGAGCGACTAAATGATGCCCTGCGCGATCATCGCGTCGGCGACTTTGAGGAAACCAGCAATATTGGCGCCGGTCACGTAGTCACCCGGGTGGCCAAAATCGTCGGCGGTAGCGATACACCGGTCGTGGATATCTTCCATGTTTTCTTCGAGCCGGGCGTGCGTGTAATCAAAACTCCACGTGTCACGCGAAGCGTTCTGCTGCATTTCCAATGCTGAGGTGGCCACCCCGCCGGCATTGGCTGCCTTGCCCGGACCGAAGAGAATCCCGGCCTCACGGAACGTGGCGATGGCTTGATGCGTTGATGGCATATTGGCGCCTTCTGCCACTGCCTTGACCCCATTTTTTACCAGTGTAACGGCATGATCACCGGTCAGCTCGTTTTGGGTTGCACACGGGATAGCCACCTCGACGGGCACATCCCAGATCGACCCGTCCGAAACAAAATGTGCGCAATTGCGACGTTCGGCGTATTCCGAAATCCGGCCGCGTTCCACGATCTTGATCTGGCGTAATAGTTCAATGTCGATCCCTTGTTCATCGACGACGTAACCGGAGGAGTCCGAGGCGGTCAGCACTTCGGCTCCGAGGCGTTGAGCATAGTTGATGGCGTTGATCGCCACATTGCCCGAACCTGACACGGTTACCCTGGCACCATCCAAAGATGTGTTGGCGGTTTTGAGCATCTGATTGACAAACATCACCACACCGTTGCCGGTGGCTTCAGGGCGTACCAGGGAGCCACCCCAGGAGACCCCTTTGCCGGTAAACACGCCGGCTTCAAACCGATTGATGATGCGGCGGTACTGTCCGAACATGAACCCGATCTCGCGGGTCCCCACCCCGATATCGCCTGCCGGAACATCCGTGTGCTCCCCGATATGCCGATACAGCTCTGTCATATACGACTGACAAAACCGCATAATTTCCCCCTCGGAGCGACCCGATGGGTTAAAGTCCGCGCCACCTTTCGCCCCGCCGATAGGCATGCCGGTCAGCGCATTTTTGAAGACCTGTTCGAAGCCAAGAAATTTCATGATGCCCAAGTAGACGGAAGGGTGGAAACGAATGCCACCCTTATACGGGCCCAACGCGGAGTTGAACTGGACGCGGAAGCCACGGTTGATTTTAACAACACCCTTATCGTCGACCCATGGCACCCGGAAAATAATCTGCCGTTCGGGTTCTACCATCCGCCGGAGAATCCCGTGTTCCACATATTCGGGGTGACGCTGCATGACGGGACCCAAACTCGCGAAGATTTCGTCGACGGCTTGGAAAAATTCGGTTTCACCAGGGTTTCGGCGGACTATTTCTTCTCTAATCTGGGCTAAACCGGTTTCCATGTCGCGACCTTCCTCAAGCTTCTGATCTGGCTGACTCGGCGGCAGCGGTGGAATGACACGACTGACCCCCAGACAGCCGTTGTCTTCTGAGGAATAATCCTAAAGGAAAACTGCGCCCCGCGTGTAACGTTGCACGATTTTTCTCAGATTCCGCTCACAGTCGTAGGCTTCATCGTGGCAATAAGGCTCCAGGCCATCAACAAGTGGCACGATAGAAGACGATGAGCAACTTCACCAAAGAACCAAAATCTTTCCCCATGCCGTTGTGGTTACAGGGCGTCGTGGAAGCCTTGGCTGCTGCTTTTATCGGAGCCGCCATTATTGTGGTGCCGCTTGCCATCATGTGGCTCACCGGAGCCTTCGCCAATATGCCACTAGGTGAAGCCGGTGCCATCGGCGCTTACGTGTGGTTTTCCAGTTTCGGGGTGCCCCTGGAATTGATCAGCCTGGACACGCAAGAAACCGTGGGGACATGGTGGTTCATTCCTCTTGGGCTGTTGTTGATCTGGTTATTGTTGGCGCGCCGAACCGGCACGCGACTAGCCAAAGCGGCCCAGCTAAAATCTCTGTGGCAACCCACACTGGGTGCCATCGCAGCATTCACCTTCTTCGTGTGGGGTACCAACACCCTGGTCAGTCTGGACACCGTCAACATTCACAACACCCTGGCCGTGGTGTTTCCATCGGTGGTGTTTGTGCTGGGGTACGCCTGGGGCGCGCTAGTGTATTTTCGTCGCCCACTCAGCGAGTTCATTGGCGCACGGGTCGACCGCCTGCCAGATGCCGCAAGAAATTTCAGCCACTACCTGTGGGCGCTGCTTCGCGCCGCCGTCATCGGTTTCGCCGGGGCCTGGGCCATTGCCTCGCTGGTATTAACCGTCCAACTGGGCCTTAGTTGGGCGGAAGTCACCGACGTGTATCAGCGCCTTGACGCGGGAATATTCGGTGGCCTGGTGGTGACGATCATCCAAATCCTAATCCTGCCCAATGTGGCAGCCTGGACGCTGAGCTATTTGACCGGGGCGGGTTTCACCCTCGGTGCCACCCAAGTGTCCCCGGCCGGCACCGTGGCCGGCCCGCAGCCCGCGCTGCCCATGTTCTCGGCGATTCCCACTGAACAAACCCTGCAGGAACACTGGTGGATTTTGCTGTTCTTGGCGCTGGCCGGGATACTGGCCGGCTGGTGGTTCTTTGGGACCGGCGAAAACCACCTAGAAGACTTCATTATCGCCAAAATTCCCAACCACCCCACCGCCATCACCATTTCAGTGGTGCTCACCGGCACCGCCATTGGGGTGGCTACCGGCGTCCTATGCTTGGTCATCATGCTGTTGGCTGGTGGCTCCTGGGCGATCGGTTCGCTGAGTATCATCGGCCCGCCAGCACTCCTGGCCGCGAGTCTCTGCGCTGCCCACATCGGCATCGGTGCGGCCATCGGTTACGCACTGGCCCCACTGCGCGATGGCGCCTTCTTCTATCGACGGTCCGCGCCAGTCGAAGACTAATCCCACAGCGTGGCCGTATATTCTGTCTCACACTGTGCCAGGGCACTATCCGTGAGCGCCTCTGCCAGGCATTGCTCGTACTGGGCGGTGGGCTCCCATAAAATAATCTGCGACGTCGCAACCCCACCGTAAAACAGGGCACCGAGCAAGCCTGCGGTACCAGCCAGCCACACCAGCATGGTCTGTTCGCCCTTGGACGCCAACCGGAACAACCGAATGGCCGCAACCACAGCCGCCAGGGCGAAGACCGGGGCCAGAACTTTATAGGGCAGCGGCAGCGCGAGCCCCACATAGGTGGCAATCAGGGCCGCCACAACCCACAAAATGCCATCGGCCACCTTGCGTCGATACGACCGTTGGGGGTACTCGCTCACGGCACCAGCGCCTTCCTTCACGACTTATCTCACTCAATAGCCAAGTGTAGCCATCAACTCTCTAAACTAGTTCCCATGCGCTTGGTGGTTTTACTTTCCGGATCCGGATCAAATTTTCAAACACTCATCGATGCCGTGGCAGCCGGTGATCTCGACGTCGAGCTGGTGGCCGCCGGCTCCGATCTTCCCGACGCCTACGGGCTCACCCGCGCCAAAACCGCGGGCATCGAAACCTTCGTGGTCGAGTACGCTGCACACCCGTCGCGAGCTGCCTGGACCGCCGCGCTCGCAGACACCGTTGAGCGATACCAGCCGGATATCGTGCTGTCTTCGGGACTCATGCGCATCGTTGGGGAAGAGTTTATTCGTCGCTTCGCCGGCCGGTTCATCAATACCCACCCGGCCCTGCTGCCGGCTTTTCCTGGCGCCCACGCGGTAGCCGATGCCCTTGCTGCCGGAGTGGTCGTCACCGGTACCACCCTGCACATCGTGGATGCTGGCGTCGACACCGGCCCCATCCTGGACCAACGCGCCGTTGACATCGCCGTCGACGACGATCAGGCGGCGCTCCATGAAAAAATCAAGGTCGCCGAACGTCAAATGTTGATAGAAAATTTGGCGATCATGGCCACCGGCACCACACCCGCCCAACTCATCCGTCCGTACGCCAAACCGCGCTAGAATAACGCGAGTAGAGTCCACACCTCAAACGGTGAAAATAACTGCTAAAGGAGCACCCTGTGACCAACCAGCTGGATCAAATCCCGGTAAAGCGCGCCCTTGTCTCGGTCTACGATAAGACCGGACTGGCCGAACTCGCGCAGGGCCTGGCCAGTGCCGGTGTAGAAATCGTGTCAACCGGTTCCACCGCCGCCATGATCCAAGCCGCTGGGGTCACCGTCACCGAGGTGGCCGACGTCACCGGCTTCCCAGAAGTTCTTGGCGGGCGAGTCAAAACGTTGCATCCCTTTATCCATTCCGGCGTGCTGGCCGATAAGAACGTGGCCGACCACATGGATCAGCTGACCGAACACGACATCGCCCCCTTTGATCTCGTGGTCGTCAACCTTTACCCGTTTGTCGAAACGGTCGCCTCGGGCGCCACCCAGCCGGAAGCCATTGAACAAATCGACATTGGCGGCCCAACCATGGTCCGCGCGGCCGCCAAGAATCACGGTTCTGTTGCGATTGTGACCAACCCGGAGGCCTACCACGACATTCTGACCGCCGTGGCCAACGGGGGCTTCAGTCTGCACCAGCGCCAGCAGCTCGCCGTTGAAGCCTTCGCGCACACCGCTTCCTATGACACCGCGGTGGCAACCTGGATGGCAGAAAACTTCGACGACGCCGAGCACCCCGCCTATGCCGGGCACGCGTTGAACCTGAAAGCATCCCTGCGCTACGGCGAAAACCCGCATCAACCGGCCGCACTGTACACGGCCGCCACACCGACCCCGGGTATCGCCCAGGCAAGCTTGTTGCACGGCAAAGCCATGAGCTTCAATAACTACGTCGACGCCGATGCGGCCATCCGCGCCGCCTATACTTTCGCCGATCCCGCCGTAGCCGTGATCAAACACGCCAACCCGTGTGGACTGGCCGTGGCTTCCGACGACGCCGCCGATGCGATTGCAGATGCACACCGTAAAGCCCACGCAACCGACCCGGTGTCCGCTTTCGGTGGGGTCATCGCCGCCAACCGGCCGGTTTCGGCTGCCATGGCACAGCAGGTCAAAGACATTTTCACAGAAGTGGTCGTCGCTCCCGGGTTCACCCCCGAAGCCCTCGAGATCCTCACCGCGAAGAAGAATATTCGTCTGTTGCAACTGCCAGACGAGTTCCAACTGGACACCGTTGAGTTCAAACAAATATCTGGCGGCATGCTGCTCCAAGACGCAGATATGTATCAGGCAGCCGGCGACAACCCTGCCAACTGGACACTAGTAGCCGGTGACCCAGCCGACGAAAACACGATGGACGATCTCGTCTTCGCTTGGGAAGCCGTGCGCGCACCAAAATCCAACGCCATCCTGCTGGCCGCAAATCAAGCCGCCGTGGGCATCGGTATGGGACAGGTCAACCGATTAGACTCCTGCCGGCTGGCCATCGAACGCGCCAATACCCTGGGTACCGCCACCACCGGAGCCCAAGAGGTCACCACCCCGGGTGGCGCCGAAAATATCTCGGGTGACGACGCCCCGAACCGCGCGACCGGAGCGGTAGCCGCCTCGGATGCGTTCTTCCCATTTGCTGACGGACTTCAAATTCTGATTGACGCCGGCGTTCGCGCCGTCGTCCAACCGGGCGGCTCCATGCGCGATGATGAGGTTATTGCCGCAGCACAGGCAGCAGGTATCACCATGTACCTGACCGACGGGGCTCGCCACTTCTACCACGGATAGCACACCCGAAAACCATATAAGGGGTACGCATGTCAGATTTCACGCCGCAGGATGCCACGTTCGCTGACGTGGAAGAAGACCTCTGGGATCTCTTACGTGCAAAAGAGTATGCTGTTGCAGCAGAACTTTTACGCGACATGCGTACCGCGGTGGTTGAACGCTTTTTGGACCGGACACCGCCCGGCCTTATGCCGGTCGCTTTCCGACTCCTAGATAAAGATGTTGCCGTGGAGATCTTCGGCAATATGGAGCCCTCCCTGCAGTCGGATCTGGTGGAGGGGCTAGCCGACGAGCACACCCACGAACTGTTTTCGCAACTGCAATCGGCCACCCAGGCCCGGCTGCTGGACGAAGTCCCAGCGGAAGTGGCCCAGGCACTGTTGGCCAGCCTGGGCGATGCCGAACGGGACGCAGCCGGCGAAATTCTGGGCTACCCAGAGCATTCTGTTGGCCGTCGCATGACGGTCGTGCCACAAGAACTCACCCCAAATATGTCGGCCGCCACCGCGCTGAATATCATCCGGGACGTGACTGTGCCGGAGCACGAGGTCGATAACTTGACCGTGCTACCGGTCGGCTCCACCACCCACAAAGTGCTGGGCCTGGTGCATCTGCCCAAACTCGTGCGTGCTGAACCTGACGAACTGATCTCCGACATTATGGAACCCACCGAAGTGGTCTCGGTACACGTCGACGCCGAAGATGCCGCCCGCACCGTAGTCCATGACCGGGTCCAAGCACTGCCGGTGGTCGATGAGGCCGAACGGCTCATCGGGATGCTGACCGTTGCGGATGCTCAACTCATTCTGGAAGAAGAAGAGTCCGAAGACACCTTCCGCTCCGGTGGCGCCGAACCGTTGGGCCAGCCCTACCTGTCTACTTCGGTTATGCAACTGGTCAAATCACGGATCACCTGGTTGCTCGTCCTGGGAATTGGCGCCATCCTGACCGTCCAGGTGATGGGGTATTTTGAAGAAACCCTAGCCGCCATGGTCGTGCTCACCCTCTTCGTCCCGCTGCTCACCGGCACCGGCGGAAACACCGGTAACCAAGCGGCCACCACCGTTACCCGGGCAATCGCGCTCTCACAGGTGACCACTCGCGACTTGTTACGAGTCATCAGCCGTGAAGCACTGGTGGGTGTCACACTCGGGATCGTGTTGGGAACCATTGGTTTTCTGGGTACTGCATTGTTCTGGAGTGTCGAAATCGGACTGGTTATCGGCACCACCCTGGTGGTGATTTGTACCCTGGCAGCGTCGGTCGGCTCCATCATGCCCCTGATTGCCTCCAAAATCGGCGTCGACCCGGCGGTCTTTTCGAACCCATTCATCTCGACTGTTGTCGATGCGCTCGGCCTGATTGTCTACTTTTTGATCGCCAAAGCCATCCTGGGGATCTGACCGTCGCCGCAGTATCCGACCGATTCCGGCAACGATTATCGGGCGCGCATTGTCCGTCGTCCGTATCGTAGATAGCAGATTGAGAGGACATCATGCGTGCATGGAATGCGGCGATAGACCATATTGAAACTCAACTCACCGGGGAGATTACTGGAGCGGAGCTCGCAAGCATCGCGCTGACTTCCGAATATCACTTTCGCCGAATGTTTGCCACGTTGGCTGGCATCCCGCTATCCCTGACTTGCACAAGTGAGTGCTGATTTTCGGGTTGTGGTTGGTATTGTGCCTGGTCAACGGGATTTGGGTGTGCGTTTTGGGTCACTAAATGGGCGGACTATGATGGCTCCATGGGCTTGTTTGTG
>Ga0209487_1000775_pt1 | contig 28203 bp, 29 predicted proteins | sample Poulit2012_FD_187524 | JGI IMG/M metagenome (GOLD analysis project Ga0209487, IMG submission 187524) | Agricultural soil microbial communities from Georgia to study Nitrogen management - Poultry litter 2012 (SPAdes) (version 2) | ecosystem: Environmental > Terrestrial > Soil > Agricultural land...
GAATACCCTTGCGGTCGTACCATCGTTTCCATGTCTCTGGTGTGTGGTCGAGTTGTAGGTTTTCTGTTGATCCACAGTCCGTGCAGAAGGGTTGAATCCTCCTTGCACGTTTGGAGAGTTTCTGCCAGTTCCAGCCGTAACCGCGTTGTGTGGTGGACTTGGTCTTTGGCGCTTCTGCAGGTCGATGTTCAGGACAGTAAGGAGACTGTGAGAGTTCGCCACACTGTAAGCAAGTGGTGAGCGTCATGGTTGCTCCTTGTCTTCGATGAGCTCGGCCAAGTCCACGAGCCGGTCTGCGAGTTGCTTTGCCTCGGTTGGTGTGAGGTGTGCCATGAGGCGTTTGCCGTGCCAGAGGCCGATGCCTGGGATGTAGTTGCCGGTTGTCCTGCTGAGCCAGTTGAAGCGTCTGACGCTGCCGATATAAGGCCGGGTGGTCATACGGTCTCCTTGGCTGCTTTGAGTGCGGCTGTGGATTGTGAATAGAAGCCTTGGTGTTCCAGTAGGGTCCAGGCGGCGAACTTGGTGTAGTGGTGGTCGGGGTCCAGTTCACGGCCTTGGAGGATGTCGTCCCATGAGTGTGTTGCTTCAAACTCTTTAATAAGGTCTTGGTACGTTGGCCGGTTCATGCTGTCTCCTTTGCTAGTTGAAGGCAGGTGTCGCAGGTGGATACGTGGTAGTTGGTGCCGTGCTGATTACATTCGCGTGATGCCGAAGGGGGTGTAGAAAGTAAAGAAAGTGTCGAATTGTGGGATTCGCTTTCTACACTTTCTACAGGGGTAGAACTGGTGTAGATTCCGCGTCCTTGTTTGAGGATCCGTCCAGCACGTGCAGCCCTTCCGAGGAGGTCACCGGCTGTTTTGTTGTCCAGGTCCAGTGCCTTAGCGACTTGGCTGGGGGTGAGTGGCCCATTAGCGGTTACGTGTTCAACTACCTGGGTCATGCGGTCTCCGAGGCCGCTGGTTGCTCGTCTGGTGTGGACTGCATCAGCAGCTTCGGCAAGGTCGGATCCGTCGAGGTGCCATGCTCCGTTATCAAAAGTCATGGCGTATGAGCCTTCTGCTGCGTCGCGGCTGGTGACGTTCAGGATGGCTTCATCTTTGCCACGTTCCCGTTCAATGGTCAGGATCGAATCAGCAGCACCAGCGATACCCTGTGTGCCTGACACGCTGGATACGAAATCACCGTGAGCACCCTTGTTGGTGTGGTGGACGATCAGCAGTGAGGAACCGGGGAAGCGATCTACGAGGTCTTTGAAGTCACCTAGTTCTTTGTAGTCTTTCTGATACGCATCGTTGCCGGTGAACACGTCACGAGATTTGCCAAGTGTGTCTAAGATGATGAGTGGTTTCCGGTCTGCGTTACGTTCCAAGAATGCACCGATCGTTAGAAACGCACCGGCTGGAATCTCCGTGAGAAAAGTTAGATCTTCGTTGACTTCGGTCACCCCGAGATCAATAAGTCTTTGTTGGAGTCTGCGCTGCCCGTCCTCCAGTGCGAGGTAGAGGACTGGACGTTGTTCGACCTGTATCGCGTTCATCGCGAGGCCACCGGTTGAACATGCGATTGCAGTACCCAGCACCCACCATGACTTGCCGACCTTCGGAGGTGAGACGATGATGCCTAGACCTTCGGTGAGTACACCTGGGACCGCGTATTCCACCGGTGGAAATTCTTGATCCATGAGCCAGGTTGCAGTGAAAGCACCGGCGAGTGGGTCATGTGGGTTCGGCTCAGTAGATTCCGGTGTCGGCGTATACGGCTCGCCAGTGTCGAAGGCGTGTTGCAGAGCTGCAGCTCGAATCGTGATGTCGTCATATCGGTTATTGCTCATCATGCTGCGTCACGCTCCTTGCGGTACCAGTTGGTGAAGCGTTGTGTGGATCGTTGCCGGGCCGCTTCTGCTCCATCCCAATTACCAAACATGCGTGCTACCGAGGCTTGGACTGCAGGATGATTTGGACCTTGCGCTAAGCCTTCTTTGAGTCCCTGTGAGTAGCCGCGCTGGTAAGCGTCGTGGACAAGTCGCCATTGTTTTTGCACTTCGGTCAGTGGCGCTTCTGGTACTTCTTCGGTAGAGTCAGAAGTACCCAAAAGCTCACCATCATCAATGTTTTTGGTTTTGGCCGGTTCCTCTACCCCCATAGAGAGCCGGTCTTTTTCTTGTCTAAAGGTCGCCATGGACATCACCTTCAATGTCTTCGAGTACTCTGCGGATCGAGGCGATAGCTTCGGATTGGGTGACGTCATACTTTGCGAGAAAGTTGATGATTTCGTTTTCCACGATCATCATCACGTCATGATCGAGTGCGCCTTCGTGGAGACTGCCGTCTTCGTTGATGTGATAAATACGATTCGACATTGAAGCTCCTTATGCCTGGTCGAATTGCGCTTCGAGCCATTGTTCGAGGTCTGCTTGCCGGTACATGATGCGACCACCGATGCGAGCAGCGCGGGGGCCTTTGTTCATGTGGCGCCAGTAACGCAGTGTTGAAACTGGTGTGCGTAGGGCTTCTGCAGCTTCTTCGATAGTGAGTAGGTTGAACGGTTTAGTTAATTCAAGGTTTGGGGGCTGGATTGACATCGTGATCTCCTATGAGTTGTGTTCAGAAGGCTACGAACTGTGCTTCTATGACACAGACTTTACTGGCGGTATTGAGTTGTGTCAACTGGTCAGGCTATTGTGAGACTGTGACACAGAGAAAAATGAGAATTAATACACCGAGCATGACCGTCTCTAGGCGTATGAAAGAGCTGCGTCAAAAGAAGGGTTGGTCCGCTGCGAAACTGGCTGATGCGTGTGCTGAGTACGGTATGCCTGAATTGAATCGGTCAGTTATCGCCAATATCGAGAGTCGGCGCCGAAAGAGTGTGACCTTGGAGGAGGCTATGACTTTAGCTGTTGTCTTGGACGTGTCCCCGCTGCATCTTATGGTCCCCATTGACAAAGATGAGAAGTACGACCTGGATCTATATCAAGTTGCTGACCATTACGTTTCGTTCGAGGTTGCACGCTCTTGGATTCGAGGCGATCAGGAGCTTATGGGGCAGGATCCGCGAATGTACGATTCGGAAATGCCGCAGAAGGATTTTGAGGAACGTCGGAAGTCTGACGTAAACAGTCGCCAGCGTGCCGAGGATATTCAGTTCTACCGGGAGCAATTAGCTAAGTTCGGATTCTTTGACCGGACTGATGGAGATGACGATGGCTTCGATTCAGAAGAGAGCTAGCGGCAAATACCTTGTCCGGTGGCGCAATGAGGAAAACAAAGAGCGGTCCAAGCAATTCGATCTGATGCGCGATGCGAAGCGTTATGCTGCCCAGATTGAGACTGATCTTGCCAGAGGTGACTACGTGGACCCACAGGCAGGGAATATCACGCTGCGAGATTTCTACGATGACTGGAAGCAACGTCAACTGTGGACCAGTAACACGACACGCAATTCAGAGAGGGCTATGAAGCGTGCCGACTTCGCGGATATGCCCTTGAATAAGATCCGTCGCACGCATGTTGAAGCCTGGGTAAAAGCCATGAGTGTGGAATATATGCCCAATACGACACGCACACATTTCCAGCTGGTCAGCTCAGTTTTACGGGGTGCGGTTGCTGATCGTTTCATCGCGAAGAATCCTGCCGAAGGGGTGAAGCTCCCGAAGCGTGATGCCGCTGAGCACACGATGACGATTCCCACACCGGAAGATGTTGGTTCGGTCATTGATGCTGCCGATGAGTGGTTCCAGGCGTTTATCGCGTTGTGTGCGTTCGCTGGTCTGCGTCGTGGTGAAGCGTGTGCGATCCAGTTACCGGATATTGATTTTTTAGGGAAAACTCTTCGGGTGGAACGTCAAATTCAACACCCTAGGAAACAGAATCCGGAGGTGGTCGATCCTAAGTGGGGGTCGAAGCGAACTATTCCGGTGCCAGAAGATCTGATCGTCATGCTGTCGGAGCACGTGAAGAATGTTGGTGTGTCCGGTAAAGAGCAGTGGTTATTTCCTGGTAAGCATGGTCCGCTGTCTCCAGCATCTTCTTATGCGTATTGGTGCAGGTTCGCGGAACAGGCCAGTGTCGAAGGGGTGACTTTGCATGATCTTCGGCATTTCTTCGCGTCTGGTCTTATCGCTGCCGGGTGTGATGTTGTGACCGTCCAAAGAGCAATGGGGCACAGTTCAGCTTCCACGACACTCAATGAGTATTCTCATCTTTGGCCTGATGCAGCGGACCGTACCAGGGATGCTGTGAGTGGCCTGATGAACAGTAGTTTTGGTACTCATGTGGACCAGGTGAGGACTAAAACTCAGTGACCTGCCATCTGACTAGGCATTATGCCTCTAATTCGGACATGTCTCTATTGTGCACTGTTCACTGGTGGTAGTTTAAGGACTATGCGCTCGCGAAGTTCTATTACCCTACACTTCCGGGCTGAAGCGTACGATCATCCTTCGGGCTACGTGGATGCCGGTACCGTTATGAGCTGGTTGGACAAGGCGGGATATGCTGCCGCGGCCACATGGGCCAGGGCAAACGTGGTGGCCACATATATTGGCAACATGAAGTTCGGCCACCCGGTGCCGGTTGACACCCAGATCACCGCCCAGGCCAGGTTGATTTATACCGAAGAGACGCAGGTGCACGTCCAGGGTCGGCTCATGCTGCCGGAAGTCTTAGATGACGACGGTGATCCTGTCGTGGCCACATGGGTGGTCATGGTTTACCAAGCCGTCGATGCCCAGAACAACCCGAAGAAGATTAAACAGTGGGAACCGCGCACGGAAGCGGGGCATCGTCGTCGCGAGATAGCCAAACAGCGCTCGATTGAACACGCGCGCGGTGAAGATGCGCTGGGCCAGGTGTCATTCCCGGATACGGCCGAGACGACGGCGGAGGTGGTGCTGCTGTGCTTCATCGCCTACGCTGCCGAGGTGACACCGGGATTCCGGCTGCAGGCGGGCTCTGTTATGGACTGGTTGGATGAGGCCGCGTTTGTGTGTGCTTCGCGCTGGGCGGGTAAACGCGCGGTGGCCGTGTTTGCCGGTGGCGTGCAGTTTTACCACGGGGTATATGTGGGCGATGTCGTCGAGATTGAGGCTCGGATCGTCCACACCACGGAACGTTCAATGTATTTGGTCGTGCGCGCCTGGAGCGGGAAGCCCGAAGAGCGCGATCTGCATCCGGTGGCCCAGTCCATTGCCATTATGGTGGTCGCCGAAGAGGGTAAGGCCGAGCCAATTCCGTCGTGGCAGCCCGAAACCGAGGCGGAGAAACAACTGCAACACCACGCGATCGAGCTGGTGTCGATGCGCAATAAAAACGTATATGAGTGGTCGACGGTAGAAACTCCCTGACCGGGTAGGAAACCTTTGTTGAAACTTTTGGCGCGTTTCGCGCGCCCGTATATTGGCCAGTTACTGGCCGTGGTCGTACTGCAACTGGCAACAGTCGGTGCGATCCTTTTCTTGCCTGCCCTCAACGCCGACATTATTGACGACGGGATTGCCACCGGTGACACCGGCGTGATTTGGCGACTCGGTGGCATCATGTTGGCCGTGGCGCTGGCGCAGTTGGCGACCTCGATCGGATCGGTGTGGTTCGCGGCCAAAGCAGCCATGTCGATCGGTCGTGATATTCGGGCCGCGATCTTCCGTCGGGTCTCAAAGTTTTCGTCGTATCAAATGTCGCAGTTCGGACCCGCAACCCTGATTACCCGGGCCACCAACGATGTTCAACAACTGCAAATGGTCACCCTGATGGGCATGAGTTTGCTCGTGCTCGCCCCGATTATGGGGGCTGGGGGAGTGGTCATGGCCATCCGCGAGGACGCCGGATTGTCGTGGCTCGTGTGGGTGGCCGCGCCCGTTGTCATAGCGATCATGATTTTCGCCGGTCTCAAAATGATGCCGTTATTCCGCCAGATGCAGGAAGCTATCGACGACGTGAACCACACCCTGCGCGAGCAGATCACCGGCATGCGCGTCGTTCGGGCGTTCGTGCGGGAAGACTATGAAACCCGTCGATTCACGAAAGCCAATCAGCACCTGGCGGATCTGGCCGTGGGCGTCGGCAAGATCTTTGTATTGTTGTTCCCGCTCATCTCGCTCGTACTACATGGCGCGACCGCCGCGGTGCTGTGGTTCGGCGGCATCCGGGTCGATGCGGGGCTGGTCGAGGTCGGGTCGCTGACCGCATTCATGCAATACCTGTTGCAAATTTTGATGGCCGTCATGATGGCCACGATGATCTTTTTGATGATTCCGCGGGCCATGGTCTCGGCCAAACGCATTAACGAAGTACTCGCCACCGAACCCGAGCTGACCGAAGGACATTTGAACGCCGACGGGGTGATCGGGCAGCTTGAATTCCGCGACGTCACCTTCACCTATCCCGGCGCCGAACAACCCGTACTATCCGATATCAACTTCCGCGCGGCTCCGGGCCAGACGATCGGCATTATCGGGTCGACCGGAGCCGGGAAAACCACACTGCTCAACCTCATCCCGCGGCTCATTGATACCTCCGAAGGCCAGGTGCTCATCGACGGGGTGCCCGTGACTGCCTACAGCCGCGAGGCGCTGGCCCAAATCGTCGGCATGGTGCCTCAGAAAGCGTTTTTGTTTTCCGGCACGGTCGCGTCGAATCTGCGGTTTGGCGCACCGGAAGCGACCGACGATGAAGTATGGCGGGCCCTGGAAACCGCCCAGGCCAAAGACTTCGTCTCCGTGCGGGAAACCAAGCAGGCCGTTGGACTCGAATCGTCAATTGCCCAGGGCGGCACCGATGTCTCGGGCGGACAACGCCAACGCCTAGCGATTGGACGCGCCCTGGCCGCTCAACCCAAAATCTACCTGTTCGACGACTCGTTTTCGGCGCTTGATGCAACGACCGATGCCAAACTGCGCGCCGCGCTCGCCGAACAACTGACCGATGCGACCATTCTGATCGTCGCCCAGCGGGTGGCGACCATCCGCCACGCCGATCACATTCTGGTGCTGGAACACGGCCGGATTGTGGGCGCTGGATCCCACGACGAACTCCTCGACACCAGCGACGTGTACCAACAAATCGTCGCATCGCAGGAGGGCTTACATGACTGAAACAGCCGAAACCCAAGAGGGCACCGACCCGGGCCGCAAGCCCACCGCTTTCTGGCCGGCCTTCCGCAGACTGGCCCAAGTCTTTGCCCCGTATAAAGGTCGGCTGATCTTCGCGGTGGTCATTACTCTCGTGTCGGTCGCGCTGCAGGTCTGGGCGCCGCTGGTGTTGGGCGAGGCCGTCAACGTGCTCTTCCACACCGACGGCATTGACTTTGCACGGCTGGGCGAACTGATCACCCGGGTGCTGGCCATGTATGTCATCGCGATGGCGCTGATGTGGTGGCAGGGCCGGATTTTGATCATTATCGGGGTCGCAATCACCTATAGGCTCCGGCAGGACGTCGAACACAAACTCCACCGGCTGCCCACCAACTGGTTTGACGGCAAACAACGCGGCGATTTGCTCTCGCGGACCACCAACGACGTCGACAATATTCAAAACGCCGTCCAACAAACCGTTTCATCGCTGCTGAATGGGTTCTTGACGATCATCGGGATCACCATCATGATGTTCACGATCTCGTGGCGGCTGGCACTGATCGCCCTGATTGCGGTGCCGATCGCGGCCGTCGTCGTCGGGATTATTGGCCAACGCGCCCAGAAACTGTTTTCGGCCCAGTGGGCCAATACGGGCAAGCTGAACGGGCATATCGAAGAAGCCTTCACCGGTCATGATGTCGCGGTGCTGTTCAATCGTGCCGACGCGATGATCGAGGAATTCGACGAGCGCAATGACGACGTGTATCAAGCCAGCTATAAGGCGCAGTTCGTTTCGGGCATGATCCACCCGATCATGCAGTGGGTGACCTACCTGGGGTATGTGGGCATTGCGGTCGTCGGCGCGCTGCAGGTCGCGGCCGGTGCGCTGCAGCTGGGCGCGGTGACGGCCTTCATCCAGTATTCGCGCGAATTCAACCAGCCGCTAGGCCAGTTGGCCGGGCTGGCGAATATGATCATCTCGGCCGTCGCATCGGCCGAACGGGTATTTGACTTCTTGGACGCCGAGGAAGAAACCGAGCGCGAGGGTGAGCTGCCCGAGGTGACCGGTGCGGTCGAGTTCCGTAATGTTGCCTTCGGCTACGACGAGGACACCCCGCTCATCACGAATTTGAATCTGCAGGTCGCACCGGGCCAACTGGTGGCCATTGTCGGGCCGACCGGTGCCGGCAAAACCACTCTGGTGAACTTGTTGATGCGGTTTTACGATGTCGACGCCGGCCAGATTTTGATCGACGGTACAGACATCTCGACGGTGTCGCGTAGTTCGTTGCGCGAACCGATCGGTATGGTGCTTCAGGACGCCGTGTTGTTTTCGGGCAGCATCAAACACAACATCGCCTACGGCAACCCGGAAGCGACCGATGACCAGATCATCGCCGCAGCCCAAGCCGCCCGCGCCGATCATTTCATCACCCAACTTCCCGACGGTTACGACACCAAGGTCAGTCTCGACTCGGACGCGATCTCGGCGGGTGAACGGCAACTTTTGACCATTGCTCGGGCGTTTTTGTCCGACCCGCGGTTACTCATCCTGGACGAGGCGACCTCCTCGGTCGACACCCGGACCGAGGCGCTCATCCAAGAAGCCCTGACCAGACTGCAACGGGGACGGACATCCTTTGTCATCGCGCACCGGTTATCCACGATTCGCTCGGCTGATGTGATCGTCGTCATGGATCACGGGGATGTGGTCGAGCAGGGTTCACACGAGGAACTGGTGGCCGTCGGTGGAATGTACCATGAGCTATACACCGCCCAAACCCAGCAGCATATTGAAGGAGGCCGGTGAGTTACCCTCCGAACCCCGGTACCAACAATCCCTACGGGAGTCCGTACGGCCCCCCGACGAATACTCCGTATCCGTCGGGCTGGCCTGGCCAATACCCCTCGGGCTGGCCAGCAGCGCCAGGCAACCCAAAACGCTCCGGTCAAAAGGCACCGGATAAGACCGCCTCGAATCCGGGACGGCTGCACTGGGGCGATATCCTCAGCCTCGTCGTCTACATCGGTGGGTTTCTGCTCGGCGGGCTGATGCTGGTCTTCACGATCCCCGGAGTCACCGAATTCGGCGCCCAAGCCTATGGTTACGACCCGGTGTCGTTCGACGAAATTGTTGCAGGCGGTCAGGTCCCCGCGTGGTTCTTGATGTATTCGAATGTGGTGCTGTACGGCATTACCGGCGTCGTGTTAATCGCTGCGTCGTGGCGGCCATTTCTCGCCTCGTTCCGCTGGTTTGCGACCTGGTGGTGGGTCAAAGCCCTGTTAATCCCGGTGGTCTGGTTGGCCACGCTGATACTGACCAGTCTGCTGTTGGTACTCTCGGGACAAGACCCGGATGTTTCGGCGAACCAAGAAACCGTCCAAGAAGCCGCCGGTGAATCCTCGCTGTGGGTATCGATTCTCATCCTCGGTCTCGTTGGACCCTACGTCGAGGAATACATCTTCCGCCACATCCTCATCGGCAAACTCAGCCGGTGGATCCCCGTGTGGATCACGACCCCGATTTCGATCCTTGCCTTTACGATGCTGCACTTTATCGGCGACCCCGACCCGTCGTTTGTCACCGTGGTGCCGTATCTTTCGATGGCCATCGCGTTTAGCGCGGTCTATCTGATCTCCAAGAAATCCTTTGCCTACGTGTGGATATCGCACGCATTCAATAACGTGGTTTCGGTCCTCGTGATGGAATTCGGTTTCATGGGTCTGTCGGATGTCGCCGTCATCGCCTAAGATGCCCAAAACATCTTCGCGGTCGCTGTCACGCCAGATTCTCCGCCTGGCCGTGCCGGCCTTCGGCGCGCTGATTGCCGAACCGCTGTTCCTCCTGGCCGACACCGCCATGATCGGACGACTGGGAGCCGCCGAACTCGCCGGCGTAGGACTGGCCGCGGCCATCGTCCAGACTGTCACCGGGCTGCTGATTTTCCTGGCCTACTCGACCACCCCGGCCGTCGCACGCTTCCTGGGTGCCGGCCAACTCGACAAAGCGCTGGCCCGCGGCCGCGACGGCATCTGGTTGGGCTTAGGCCTCGGCGTCGTTCTGGGCCTTATCGGGTGGTATACGGCGCCACTGCTGGTCCACATCGCCACCGCCGACGCCGCACCGCACGCGGTAGCCTACCTGCAATACTCCATGCTCGGGCTGCCCGCGATGCTGGCCGTACTGGCAGCGACCGGCGTGCTGCGCGGCCTCCAGGACGCCACCACCCCGCTGGTCGTTGCCGGCGCCGGGTTCGGCCTGAACATCCTGGGCAACTACATCCTGATCTACGTGCTAGAACTCGGCGTTATCGGCTCGGCCCTGGGCACCTCGGTGATTCAGTGGCTCATGTTCGCCGTGTACGCGGCCATCCTCATTCCGCGGATGCGACACCACAACGTCGGACTTGCGCCCACCGCCCACGGACTGCGCGCCACAACCCACGTCGGTTCGTGGCTGTTGGTCCGCTCGGCCTCGCTGCGCGTGGCAGTCCTGGCCACCGTACTCACAGCAACCTCGCTGGGCACCGAAGTGCTGGCCGCCCACCAAATTGTGTTCAACGTATATTCGACCATGGCTTTTGCCCTCGACGCGTTGGCCATAGCCGCCCAAGCACTGATCGGGAAAGAGCTTGGCGCCTCCAACGTCCCCGCCGTTCGGGCCCTGACCTCGACGATGATTCGGTGGTCATTCGGATTTGGTGCTCTCACCGGGATCCTGCTGGGCGTGAGCTCGCCGTGGTTACCACACGTGTTCACAACAGATCAGGCCGTCATCGAAGCAACCACCGCCGGACTCGTCGTGCTGGCCATTTCCCAACCATTATCCGGCTACGTGTTTGTGCTCGACGGGATACTCATGGGTGCCGGCGACGCGAAATACCTCGGACTCATCGGTATTGCGAACCTCATCGTCTACCTGCCCGCACTCTACGGGCTGGCAGCGCTCGCAGCTCAGACCAATCACATCGGTGCGGTCTTCTGGGTGTGGGTCGGATTCGCCTGGGTCTACCTGGGAGCACGCGCTTTAGGCCTGTGGTTACGAATTCGCAAGGACACCTGGATTCGTCTCGGCGCGCACTGAGACCGTCAGCGTTTAGAATGGAGCAGACATGAACCAAACTATTGACCCCGATATCACTGCCGTCATGTACCGTCCGGTCCTTATCCGCGCCGGTATCGCACTGCTCTTTGGTATCGCCACCTTCTTAATCCAAGACCCCTCCGAGGCCGTCGTCAACTACGGCACCGCGATCTTTTTCTTATTCTCTGGTTCGGCGATGTGGGAGTACCTACGACGAGACCCGGTGCCAGCGCAGATGCGGACACCGTTGTCGTTGATCGCTGCGATCTGGATGTTGGCCGCCGTGACCTTGGTGGGCGTCCAACTGTGGGATCTGTCAGCAACTGTTACCTGGGTGACCATCGCTGTTGCGCTCGGCTTGTCGGGACTGCTGGAACTGTGGGCATTTACCTGGCGCAAGACCTTCCCGCCGGCCCGCGACCACCTGATCGCCGGGATTGCCGCGATCGTGGTCACCGTGCTGTTTTTTGCAATGGCCCTGGACTACCACCGAATCTTCGGGATCACCGGCACCTACGCACTGGTCGTCGGAGTGTTGTTTGCCATCACCGGCGTTGGGTACTGGCTCGACACCCGCAAAGCGATCCAGGAGCACGGGTACAAACCGCCCCGGCCCTAGGCCCTGTTGGGGCCAAATTTCGCCCTCAGCCCGGCAGTTCTACGTTGTGTAAAACAACGACTAGACTGAACCCGATCGATTTTCCAAAGGAGCAACTCCGGTAGCCGGAACACATCATGGCAGACTCACCTAAAAAACCACGTGGGGGATTCAAGGGCGGCATCAAGGTCCCACTGATCTTCTCCTTCGTCGTGGGCATCATTGCATTCGTCGTGTCCACCGTGACCGCCACCGGTGGACTGAATAACCCTGATAATCCACTGCGCGTTGATATCGGCCTGATCTCCTTCGGCATCGCCTTTGCGGCAACGCTGGTCGTCGTTGCACTGCTGCAGTTGACCGGCCGCGAAAACCCAGACCACCTCTCCGAAGGCTCTGGGATTAACCGCTCGTCTGAAGAGCTGCACCGCGCCGCCGTGGCTCGCGCACGTGAGCGGATGCGCCGCGAACGCGCCCAGGCCGAAGCACAAGGTGACACCGCCGAAAACCCCGAAGGCGAACACCCCGACGAAAACCGCTAACCCGACCGAGGGGAGCAGCCCATGCAGCACGTGCAGCAGACGCCTGTGATCGTGGTCGACCAGGCCATTCTTGACGCGAATATCGCCGCGATGGCCGATTTTGCGGCCGCCAACAATCTCGTGCTGCGACCACACGCCAAAACCCACAAAATGGCAGAGGTCGCACGCCGCCAAGTCGCAGCGGGTAGTCCCGGGCTTTCCGTCGCAACCGTAGGTGAAGCGCAATACTTTTTCGACGCCGGCGTCACCGACCTGTTTATTTCCTACCCGCTGTGGGCCACCCTCAACGACGCCGTGGTACTGCGCCGCATTGCCGATGACGGCAGACTTGCCGTGGGCACCGATTCGATTGCTGCCGTGCACCAGTTGGCTGATGTAACTTCCGAACATCCCAATATCGAGCTCACGATCGAACTGAATTCCGGGCATAACCGCTCGGGCGTCTTCCCGGATCAGGTCGTGCCCATTGCTCAAGCCATCCGCCAGCGCAACATGAGTCTGCGCGGAGTGTTCACGTTTCCCGGCCACAGTTATGCACCGGGCGCGCACAGTACTGCCGCTGCCGACGAAGCGCGTGCCTTACGCGAGGCACAACAATCCCTTCAGGACGCGGGTTTTCCCGTGGACGTGTTATCCGGTGGGTCCTCTCCAACGGCTACGGCCACCGAAACCGATGGCGCAACTGAGATTCGTCCGGGAGTGTATGTCTTCGGTGATGCCCAACAACTCGAGTTGGGTCGTATCGACTGGGACGACATTGCTCTGACCGTGGTCACCACCGTCGTCTCGGCCCAACCAGCCCATAAGGATGCCCCCGCCCGAATCATCGTGGACGCCGGGTCGAAGATTCTGTCCTCCGATAAGGCTCCCTGGGCCACTGGATACGGCCGCGTGCTGGGACACCCCGACGCGCGGATCACCGCCCTATCCGAACACCACGGCACCATTATCTGGGATAGCGACGACCTACCAGCAGTCGGCACCCGTCTTCGGCTCGTCCCGAATCACGTCTGTGTGGCCGTCAATCTCGTGGATGCGGTTTCTGTCGCCGACGGGGATCGGCTGATCGATACCTGGCGCGTTGGTGCCCGTGGCATGAATGCCTAAAATTCTATGGCTCGGCCAGTTTCTGCAGTTCGGATGCGAATAACGGAAGGTTCATGCGCGTATAGAGGGAATCGGTATATTCGCTGAAACTCATTGCCGGATCCTTCATGTCCTGCAGAATCTCTCGGACGATTTGAAGGGTACTGTCAGGGTGCAGATCCAGCTGATCTAAGAGAAAATCGTCGGTAGATCGAACATCGATCTCATACGGGTGAGTAGAGAGTACGGGAAAGTCTTTTACGTTATCAGTGACGATAAGCTTCGCATTGGCATAGACTGCCGCAGCAAGGACGTGCCGGTCTTTCGGGTCATTGGTCATCGCGGCAATGAGGCCCTCGTAATTTTCGACGAGGGCGTCCGGAAAGCTCCGTCGCATAGCCGTTACTCTGCGACGTGCAGCCTCAGGTGAGAGCCGCAACTGGACAAGGAGATTGCGTTCAACTTCTTCGAGAATTTCATCTGACCACAGCAAACGATACTGCCGCGCCATGGCCATGCGGAGCAGCAAGTCAGCCTTTGCCATAGGGATCAGGACACATGCGTCAACAAGAACTGGGAAAGCCACTCTCGTCATCGCGTTTCTGTTGTCTCTGGACGGTCGAAGTAGTGACCTTGGGAAGCGGCTTCCTGCGTTAGGTCGCGTAGCGTCTGGCGGCGTGCTTCATGAGCTGTACTCTCGTACTGCATGAGATCTTCCAATGTGACCCTGCGATGGCGACCAACTTTCGTAAATGGTATCTCGCCTCGTTCTAATAATTTTACAAGTGTAGGCCGAGATATTCCTAGATGATCGGCGGCCTGTTGCGTGGTGAGCTGGGCATCGGTCGGCATCACTGTAACGCCCTTGCCCTCTGCCAGCGAAGAGACTATATACGACAATAGTTCAAAGACTTCCGATGGGATTTCTTGTCGGTCCCCTGTGGGTGAGACGAGAAATGCAGCTTCAGACCCGCCAGAGCCTTGAGCGGTGTTTAAAAACCTGGCAAGTTGCTCAAACTCTTTTTCATGCTCAGAAGGAGGTACGAGCGAGCGACGTTCTGGTGCAGATGTACTCATATGTCTAGAGTAACAACTAAACGAAATATTCGAAATAGCTGTGTTTGGGCATCAGCCAACCGCCAGGCCTTTCAGCGAACAACATCTGAAGGGACGGCTCGTGTGTTGGAAATGAGCTGTGGAACCTGTGAGTCAGCTCTGTATTTATCCATGCTCCAATCGATGCATGGACAGGCTGCATCTCGCGCCCTTAGACTCGCTGATGAGCACGTCCATCATCACATCGCGAAGATCAATTGAGTTACTCAACCACGACCAAACGAGGACGAGATGCGAGCAGTAACCTGGCAAGGCCGACGAAACGTATCGGTAGAAGAAGTACCCGATCCAACCATCCAGGAACCCACTGATGCGATCGTTCGTATCACTTCCACAGCTATTTGCGGGTCTGATCTCCACCTATACGAGGTCCTGACTCCGTTCATGAAGGAAGGCGACATCATCGGGCATGAGCCCATGGGGATCGTCGAAGAGGTCGGGGCTGGGGTGACCAACCTTGCACCGGGCGATCGCGTGGTCATCCCCTTCAACGTCGCCTGTGGGCACTGTTTCTATTGTCAACGAGGGCTGCAGTCGCAGTGCGAAACCACCCAGGTCAAGGAGTACGGCACGGGCGCCGCCCTGCTGGGATACTCAAAACTGTACGGGCACGTCCCGGGCGGGCAAGCCGAATACTTACGTGTCCCGCACGCCGACTACGGTCCGATCAAGGTCGGCACTGAACTTTCCGACGAGCACTATCTGTTCCTATCCGATATCTTGCCCACCGCGTGGCAGGCCGTAAAATACGCACACATGCCAGATGAAGGTGTGCTAGCCGTCGTCGGTCTTGGCCCTGTTGGACAATTTTGCGCCCGGATCGGTGTCGAGCTGGGATATCAGGTGGTTGCTCTCGAGCCCGTTCCGGAACGCCGCCAGATGGCAGCCCGGCACGGCGTGACGGTTGCTGAAACGCACGCTGAAGCCTTGGAGTTAGTCGACGAACGCACCTCCGGGCGCGGAGCAGACGGTGTCGTGGATGCAGTGGGTATGGAAGCCCATGGCAATCCCGTAACAGCCGCTCTCCAACGCGCCACCGGATTATTACCGGATGCACTCGGGCAGAAAGCCCTGGAAAACGTGGGCATTGATCGGACCGCTGCACTGACCTCGTCGATTGAGTTAGCCGGTCGTGGTGGTGTCGTATCGCTTAGCGGCGTTTATGGTGGCGCGACCACTCCACTACCGATGCTGTCGATCTTCGATAAACAATTGACGATTACCGCGGGGCAATGCAACGTCCGTCATTGGGACCAAGACCTGTTGCCCTACGTCGAAGATCCGAAGGACCCGCTGGGTGTTACTGACTTAGTCACCCACCGTATGCCGCTTGAAAAAGCTCCCGAGGCCTATGAGAAGTTCCAAAAGAAGGACGACGGCTGTATCAAAGTGGTGCTACAGCCCTAGTCCTGCGACTAGTCGAGCGGTAAAGAAGCGACGATCTTGGCTTGCAAACGTGTGATGCAGGGGTCTCGCTTGTGGCGTGATCGCACAGGGTCCCGCCCATGTGCTAGATAGAGTTGGTGATATGGCAAAAGAAAACGAAAAGAAAGGGCCAGAGATAAACTGGGTCGGGGCAATAGGCTCCGGCCTAGGTTCTGTAACTTCTGCAGTTTTACTCTCCACCACAGGCGCCGCGGGCACCTGGATTGGTGCTGGCATCGGTACCTTCATCATTACGGTGGGAGGAGCCATCTACGGCTACTACCTCCAACGCGCCAAGACTGGTATCGAGAAAACCGCGGATAAGTTGAATCTGCCCGCCCCACCTTCAAAGAGAGGCTCCTCGCGGGCAGACACGAAAACCATAACCGCCGAAAAAGACCCCAACCAACCGGCGAAGTCCCAACAGCAGCCCGACGATGAGGCCGAAATGGCAGCTGAAGGGGAAGAAAAAACCAAACCGACGTTCAAAGAAGCGCTCCGCAATATCAATTGGAAGCGCGTCGGCGGTTGGGCTCTGGTGCTCTTTGCCATCACCATGGGGATCATCTTCGTCTTTGAGCTGGCCACCGGCCGACCAGTATCGTCCTACACAGGCGGCACAAGTCCCGAGAGTACCGGTACCTCGATTACAGGCGTCCAAGATCCGGCCCAGGGAGAAGACTCCCAACAAGACCAGGAGCAGGATCCACTGGCTCCACAACAGGATCCAGAACAACAGCCTGAAGAAGAAATGGAACAACCTGAACAGGTTCCCGGGGAAGAAGAGCCGCAGCCGGGTGAGCAACTGCCGGAAGAAGACGCTCCCGTACCGGTTGAGCCACAACCTGAGCAGGCACCGGAACAACAGCCGCAGCAGCAGGAAGAAGGCATCGAAGCACCTCAGTAATTTCCAACTGGGGAAGCTACCACGTCTAAACGGTAGAGAAACCAGTCAAGTACAGCCTGGCGTGCTTGACTGGTTTCTCATGAGAGGGACTAAAACTCGCGTTTCAGGCTGTACACGGACTATCTTGAGCGTGGTCGTGTGACCGTCTTGTGGTGCACGGTTTGGCGGCCGTGGACGAACCAATACACCAAGATCGACGATAGTAGCACTGCAGCACCAGCGATGTAGAGGCTGGGATACCCGGCGAGCGGGATAATGAAGCCCAGCGCAACCGGACCTACAGCGATCCCAGCATCAAGGGCCAGGTAGTGCGTTGACGTAGCAATCGGGATGCGGTCCGGCGTGCTCCGACTGATGCCAACGGCCTGTAAGCTCGGGACTGCCCCACCTTGGCCGATACCACCCAAGACAGCAGCAACGATAACTACCCACATGGTGTCTGCTACGGCAACCAGTACCAGTGACGCCGCAAAAGCCAGCAGCGCCCACGGGATCACCGCATTCTCGCCGCGACGATCGTGCACTCGGCCGGCGAACAGCCGCACGCCAAACATAGTCAGTGCAAAGACCGTGAAAAATAACGATGCGGCATCCGGCATGCCGCGGCCCACCAGATAGGGTGCAAGGTACGTGGTGATGAGCGCGTAGCCGATAGCACTCAAAAACGCGACGATGGCTACCGGCAGTGCTCTGAGATCAACGAGATCCGAACCGCGAATGCGCCATCGATGTTCGTAATCGTCCGCGTTGGGTGGGTGTTCTTTAACGCGCATCGGTAAAACGGCAACGAGCGAGACGACAGCACAAGCGGCGGTAAAATAGAACACCGACTCGGTCGAGGCAACCTTATTGATCTCCACTGCAGCCAGCGGCCCGATGGCCATCCCAAAGGTGGCGGCTAACGCGAAATATCCGAGCCCTTCACTGCGTCGGCTTAGCGGAATAACGTCAATGACAGCAGAGGTGACTGCCGTCGAGATAATGCCGAACATCGTGCCTTGAACGATGCGAATTACGATGAGCAGAGCGTAGCTGGCGGTTAACGGATACGCCAACGAGCAGAGCACGAAGACCAGTAGCGAAATGATTAGCGTCCGTTTCCGGCCGATGAAGTCTAGGTACTTACCGATGACCAAGCGCACCAGACCAGCACCGATGACGAACGAACTGGCGGCAAACCCTGCCGCGGTGTCGTTGGCTTGAAAACGCTCGGCCGCATACAGCGCCATAAAGGTCATCAGCGAGATAAAGACAATGTAGGACCCCAACAGTACGAGGAACGCCAGGAAATAGTCGCGAGTGAACAGGGCGCGGGAAGGCGACGATGTCATATCTGTGCACCGGTGAATGATGTCATTGAGACCTTAGCTCGATGTGTGAATACTGCTGTGGAGCTTGGTAGCGCTCGCCGTGTGACTGTTGCCACCTTAATGGCACCATCGTAGACGAGTTAGTTTATGCCATCAACGATTGTGAAATCAGGCAATCTATTTCCCAGACATATTTAGGGAGGAGTCTCCTGAATCTCATCCCAGAGGTTCAACACCTCCATATTTTATGTGGTGAACGAGACTAAACCATTGTTTCCCAACGTCTCGACGTGGTGTTATGGGAGCATCTCAACTTGCTGCTCGAAGCTCATCAAGAAACGACCTAGGAGTATCCATGCGAATTGCAGTCGTTGGAGCCACTGGTAACGCCGGAACAGCAGTGCTGCGTGCATTAGCCGCACGTGATGACGTCGAAGCCATACTCGGCATAGCGCGTCGTCTTCCCAATCGCGACATGGAGCCGTATCGCCATGCTGAGTGGCGCCAGATCGATATCCAGTTTGATCGTGCTCGAGCCGAACTCGTAGAGGCGTTGATGGGCTACGATGCGGTCATTCACCTCGCCTGGCTCATCCAACCCAATAAGCAGCGGGATCTGTTGCGACGCACGAATGTCACGGGAACCAAACATGTGCTGGAGTCCGCCGCGGCTGCCGGTGTCCGTCATATTGTGGTGGCTTCCTCGGTTGGCGCGTATTCACCTGTCAACGATGACGAACTGCGCGATGAGTCATGGCCTACCGGTGGTATCGAAGGCTCGCATTACAGCGTGGATAAAGCCGCCCAAGAGCGGGTCATGGATGAGTTCCAAGCAGCTCACCCTGATATCACCGTGGCGCGGTTGCGGCCGGGTCTGAAATTCCAGGGGAGCGCTGGCTCAGAAATTCAGCGTTACTTCTTGGGCAACTGGGTACCGGTTCAGCTGTTACGCTATGGCCGTCCGCCGATCATCCCCTTCCCCGAAGATGTTCGAGCCCAGGCGGTGCACACCGACGACGTAGCACAAGCGTATGTTTTAGCCGCCTTACAGGGAGCCGATGGTGCTTTCAATATATGTGCCGACGACGTGCTCGACGCTGCGCGCATCGGTGGCGTTATGACCGGCAGTCCTCAACACGGTCGGTTCGTGCCGGTTCCAAGCAAACCGCTGCGTCCCTTGATTAAAGCAGCGCACCGTGCGGGGCTATTAGCCGCCGATGAGGGATGGCTGGATATGGGGCGTCTGGTCCCACTGATGGACAATAGCCGCGCTAAGAAAGAACTCGGCTGGCGACCCACAATGAGCGGGGCGGCCGCTTTGGAGGAACTCCTGCAGGGCATGGCCGGAGGCAGCGGAAAACGGTCTGGGCCGATGCGATCACGAGATCCGGAATCAGTAGCACCGTTCAAACTGCCCCGAAACGGGCATCGGCTCCCTGAAGAGATCGACGCCGTTGCGCTGCGCCAGTATATGTCGGATCATCTCGCCGGTGCCACGGCAGGACTCAACCGGATTCAAAAGCTCGCCGAAGAGTTTATGGATACCCCAGTTTATGGTGACCTGGCCACGGTAGCCGAAGAGATCCGAGTCGAACATCGTTATTTGGCGGCGCTGATCCAGGCTCAGGGCTTCCCGCGGCCCGGTGTCGCGGCGCCGGCTTTGTGGGTCGGTGAGCGTTTAGAACGCGTAAAGTCGTTTTTCCCGAAGGGGATTAAAAAAACGCCGTCGACACTGGTGTTTGAGACCGAATTGATGATGTCAGCCGTCACCGGCAAACTGCACGGTTGGCGCTCGCTTTTGGATATTTCCGATGCCTTGGGGGTGCCCGAGGAGGTATTCGAAGAATTGGCCGAGGATGCGCTCCGGCAATACCGTATTCTCCAAGAGGTCCATGCCTTTGGCCGTCAACACGCCTTCGACAAAGTCCAGGAAACCGACCCCAGTGACGCTCTACGATAGCGCTTGCCAATGCCTCGAGCCCAGCTTCTGCGCTCAAGGCCTTTGGCGGGATCAGTATTCGTCTGAATCTGCCGGGCGACGCCATTCGATGCCCAGCGCTTCGGCAAGTTCAATGACGCTATTGGACCGCGCTAACCGGGGTAGGTCGGACCCGTTGCGGATCTGACCCCCGGCTGCTTCGAACTCTGCTAAGAAGTCGTGGGCCCAGGTGAGCTCTTCCTGTGAGGGACTCAGGCCCTCATTGATCGTGGGAGTTTGCTCAGGCAGCAAGCACAGTTTGCCGGTGAAACCGAACTCGGACGCGATTGAAGCGCCCCGGATGAGATTTCTGCTGATGGTACCTTGGGTCGGCCCATCGATGGGTGAGGGCAACATGGCTGCTTTAGACGCAATCGTGAACTGGCTGCGGGCATAGGCCAGGGCTCGTGGTGAATCGCCGAAACCGGTGTCCCGACGAAAGTCACCGACGCCAAAGGCTAACCGGAACGTACCCCGAGCAGCTGCAATAGAGTTGATGCGTTGCAGCCCGCGAGCAGTCTCAACCAACGCTACGATCGGGACATCTGGCAGCCGGGCAGCGGTTTCGTTGACGTGGTCGGTCGATTCGACCATTGCCAGCATGACACCCAATAGTCCGCCGTTATGGTGGGGGCCATCTAACTCATGGGTAATGTACTGCGCTAATTCGGTGACATCTTGTTCCCACCACTGGGTTCCGTACCCATTAATCCGCACCCAACCGGTGTGGCCGGCCGCGAACCAATCGGTCACGTTTTTTAGCGCCCGTGTCTTATCTTTTGGGGCGACCGCATCCTCAATATCCAGCAGCACTACATCGGCAGCTGAATCTTCGGCCTCGACGAATCGTTCAGGTTGTACAGCATTGACCAGCAGCCATGATCGAGCAAGGTCGGCTTGGACCTTTTGGCCCGGTGAGGGCGTTACGTATGTCGTCATGATGGAACTGTTGGACACCAGATCTCCTCGTGATATTGCCCCTGGGCGGGCAATACCTAAATGTTGATTCGCTTCAGCTCAGCTGTAGAAAGTACCCGTTCCACAGTACCTGTGCCAAATCTGTCAAGCCAACAATCAAGCTCATGGGGCAGACCGTGTGATGTGCATGATAATCACGACGCTTGGAGCACAGGCTCTATGCGAGCGGGGTTTGCTTCTCGATCGTCCAGGATCATTCTCCGCCTAGTCCGAGGTCCAACCGCTCGAGCTTCTGGAGATCCTGGTGCGCCTGGTCGGTATGAACAACAGCCTTCATCACCTCATACATGCTGCCGTGTCGTTGATATGCTTCGCGCTGTACTCGGGCACCGGAACCGCCTTCCAAGATGTCGGCCACCACGGTGCGCACAGTCTCTTCTTCGTCATACTCGACTAAAACCGGTGCGAGTTCGTCCAAGAGCAGGGCTATCGCATCATATGCTGCAACTGGCTTTCCAGTGAGTGGATTAATCAGTTCCGCTTCCACCCCGTAGCGACTTGCGTGCCACGTCCACGTTTGAAGCAGCGTGGCGGGTACGCGAGGAGCCTCGGCGTTGCCTTTGCGGATTGCCGTTTCGACTAACGCCCGGGCTAGGGCTGCGAGGACCGCCGCATGCTCTGCCTTGAGACACACGTCTGCTACTCGCACCTCGAGTGTGGGTTGATGATCTGAGAGGCGAGCATCGAAATAGAGCATGCCCGCATCCAAGGGCACCTGGGTGTTCAATAACGCTTGACGGTGTGCCTCATACGCGGCACCGGTGCCGAAGATTTCCGTGGGGCCTGCGGTAGGCCAGCGGGACCAGGTCTGGTAGCGGTAGGAAGCGAAACCGGTATCGATGCCGTTCCAAAAAGGCGAGTTACTGCTCAGCGCTAGCAACAGGGGCAGCCAGATACGGATGCGGTCTAGCGCTGTGACGCCCTCATCCCAATCCTCAACAGCTACATGGATATGGAATCCATTGGTGAGTTGTTCGGATGCGGTCAAGCCGAAGCGCTGTTGAATTTTCTGATTCCGTGGGCCTGGCGTCCTGCGCGGACTGTCTGTGCCCGGTGCGGTCGGTATGGCTGCTACCAACCCGCCGGAATCTGCGGCTGCGGCTGCTGCCAGCGCGCGACCGGTACGGATGGTCGCTAACTGCTCGGCAAGGGTATATTGCGGCGGAGAAACTACCTCTAACTGCTCTTGTTTAAATTCTGTGGTGAGTTTGTGTCCGGTGGGTGTATCTTCCCCGTTCTTGGCGACGATCAACTCTCCTGCAGACAGCGGATCCAGAGAGGTCGCATCCACTAGCAGTAATTCTTCTTCGACTCCGAACGTCCGCATTAGCGCCCTTTCATTTTTTCCTGGAAAGTTTATTTATCGAGTTACCCAACGTCATGACGTTGTAACCAGAGTTCTAAAAGACCCAGTTTCCACAATGTGTTGCCACCTGTGGGCACGTAGTGGTCGTTGGGATTGGTCAAAAGAGTGTCCACGTAATCTGAACGGAACAGTCCTCGCTCCCGAGCTTCCGGGGCGTGCAGCGCCTCGCTGATCTCGGTGAGAATAGGCTCTTGCAGGTGACGAAGTGCGGGGACCGGGAAGTACCCCTTGGGCCGGTCGATCACCTCAGCAGGAAGCAGCTTCCGGCCGATATCTTTCAATATGCCTTTACCGCCTTGGGCAGTTTTCAGTTCTACTGGACATGCAACAACCAACTCGACGAATTCGTGATCAAGAAACGGCACAGCAGCTTCTAGTCCGGCAATCGCGGACATATTATTGACGCGCTTGACCGGATCATCTGCCATGAACAGTTGCGTTTCGAGACGAAGCAATGCATCTACTGCGGTCTGGGCCCCTGGGGCGCGCAAAGACTCAGCCAACCATTCGTGGCTCACATTGGTTGAAGGTAGCCACGCTGGGTTCAGGATCTCCGCCAGCTCGCTTTGGCTGTGGTCGACAAACGCTTCACTGAACGTGGCCAATACCTCGTCTCGTGGTACGGAGTCGGCGACTCGGTGATACCGGTATCCGGCGAAGATCTCATCGGCGCCCTGGCCAGATTGCACTATATTGGAGTGTTTTGCGACCACCTGGGAATGCAGATAAAAGGCCGGCACATCATGGCTGGCCATCGGTTCCATCATGGCGGCCACAGCATCATCCACCGCCGCAGAAAATTCTGCCGATCCGATGTGTAGGGTGTGGTGCTCCGTCTGGAACACTTCGGAGATACGATCCGAATACTCAAATTCATTGCCTGCCTGATCACCGGCAGAATCGAAGCCGACACTGAAGGTGGGAATATCGCGTAAACCGGTCTCGGCCATCAATGCCACCAGCAGACTTGAATCCAGGCCTCCGGATAAGAGCACGCCTGTTTTCTCCTCGGGTGCCAGACGACGCTGCACCGCGAGTTTTAAGGCTTTATAGATGGCTTCGTGCCAGTCCTGCTCATCCCAATCGGCATAGGCGTCACAGCGTGCGTAATCGGGCTGCCAATACTTACGCTCAGAAAGTCGCCCGTCGGTTTGAATAACCTGCATAGTTGCCGGCGGCAGTTTCGTTATCCCGCTAAGAATGCTGCGTGGCGCGGGCACAATGGAGTGCCAGCTCATATAATGGTGCAGTCCGAGCACATCGACCGACGTATCGATGCCGCCGCTGGCCACCAGCGCCGGTAACGTCGACGCGAAGCGTAGCCGACCGTGCATATGCGCCAAATAAAGCGGCTTGATACCTAACCGATCACGACATAGCAGCAGGCGCTGGTTTCGTAGGTCGGCTAGCGCAATGGCGAATTCGCCATGCAAATGCTCAATGAAGTCTTCGCCCCACTTGTTATACGCGGCAAGAATCACCTCGGCATCCGTGACGGCACGGAACTGATGATCTCGAGCCAGCTCATCATAGAGTTCGTTCCGGTTGGTCAGGCGCCCATCGATTACCACTGCCAGTTCTTGTGCTGCATCGAAGGTGGGCTGCGAGGTGGTAGTAGGGGCGCTGGTCTTGCCGCGCGAGACCTGATCTAACGCTACCCAATCGTTATGCCAGATGCGGCTGTCGTGGTCGTCCTGCTCGCTCAGTGCGTTGGCCATTTGCTGTACTGCAGATATCTCGGCCCGGGCTCCTCGAAACGCGACTTCGCCTGCAATCGCACAAACCATAGTCCTCCTATGCTCATCGGTGTTGCTGTCGTTATTCTGAACTCCGCTGAGTCAGAACCAGCCTGGGGTGGAAGACTGGTTCCCTAACGAATTTCACACGAATAACCTGGAAAAAACCTTGGAAGTGTTCGTCAAACGTGTACTGCCGTACCCTCGAAATCGGCACCTTTAGCCGCGCTGGTAAGCCAGAGCAGAGGGCATAAGAAAGCAGGAATTATATTGCGCAAACCTGTGTTTCAATAGTGCATCAAGCATTGCTTGAAGTGCCGTATCGCTTCAATTTTTATCGCCGAGGACTTCGAACCATGAGGAGGAAATGTTGACTAACCAGACGCATCCAGGCTTTTCGGTTCGTTACTTTCAACAAGCTGAAGACTTTGAAAATGACGGTCGTCCCGTAGTCGCCGTCATTGTTTCCTTATGGACACCAAAATTGAGTAACTGGTCGGCGCAATCCATTCACGACCTCACGATGCAAGCCGTTAACACCATTCGAGAGCAAGGCGGACGGCCATTAGTCATCGATAGCTCTGCGCCTACCCTTCAAGCGCGTGGCACCGGCTGGCATGACGGTGTCGACGCTTTCGTCTATATGGGTGGACCTGATGTCCATCCGGGTTTTTATTCTGACGTCGATCTCTCCGTTGAGATGCCGGGGATCGATGCAAAGGCTGATAAGTTTTGCTTGGATTCAGTTGGTCGTGCTGTGACAGAAGATATGCCGGTGCTGGGAATCTGCCGTGGTTCGCAACTACTTAATGTCTCCCAAGGTGGCACCTTAGTCGAACATATCGAAGGACATCGTCAGGACCTTGGGGATGGCGATATGGGGTTCTTAGACGAAAAAATCGAATTGGTGCCCGACTCTCAGATCGCGCAGATCCTGGGCGGGGCGGGAACAATCGGTGTTCGCAGTGCTCACCACCAGACGGTTGACCAGCCCGGGAAGGGCTTAACCGTCACGGCCTACGCCCACGACAATAGTATCGAAGCGATAGAGCACGAAGACAAAGCGTGGGTCATCGGCGTGCAGTGGCACCCAGAAGAGGCTTCGGCCAATGTGGAGCACCGTCGTCGGATTTTCCAGTCGCTTGTTTCGCATGCGAAACAGCGGCAGCCGAGCCAGTCAGCTCTGCAACACTAAAACACCTGGGACACTCGCGGAGTACTGGGGCCGTACGGCTAACGGTTCTGGAGGCCCTGGAAGATCAGATCGATGAGCACATCGCCGGTTTGTTCTGCGCCCGCAGATTTTTCCGGATCGTACCAGTCGACCAGAGAGTTAATGGTTCCGTACACCAAGCGAGCTAGAATCTTGGGGCCGGTCGTTGTGCGGACGGAGCCCTCAGCCTGGGCAGCAGCAATGAGACGCTCTAATCGAGTCGTGAGCTGACGGCGGCGCAACAGGGCTTGTTTCTCAAGATCCGAGTTCCCTCGAAGACGCAATAGCAGCGTGACCTGCGGCTGCCGGTCGATCAACACTCGAATTGCGCCGCGGATCAGCGCCTCGATCTTCTCGCGCGCAGACCCGGCAGTGCTTTCTGCCTCGTCGGTAACCGCTTCGAGTCCGTGCAACGCATCATCAAGGGCGCTTTCGAGGATCTCTTCTTTAGTTTTGACGTGGTGGTAAATCGCTGATTTGGAAATGCCGAGCTCGGTAGCCAGCATGCCCATGCTTGTCGCCTCGTAGCCGTGCCGGTTAAATACCTTGACGCATAGATCAACCAGGGTCTGTCGATCGTATCCTGGTCGTCCGCGCCGGGCGGCTTGGGTCGAAGTGGGTGCGGTGGTCATTCCAGCTCCTTGACTGAAGGCCAGAGGCGTTCCATCAGCGGTTAGTCGGTTGGTTGAATATCCTAGGATGCTCTGTCGTGGGAGACCACCGGTGGTCTCCCACGACAGAACTAATCAGTAGGTTTCGTTAGTTCATTTCGCGAAGATCATAGATGCGACGCAGCTTGCCCGACGACCGTGCGAGGGTGTTCGGCTCAGCGATCTCGATCTTACAAGAGCATCCGATCCGGGTCTTGATCTGCGAGAGCAGCTGCTTGCCACCGAGCTCAGCAGCTTCACGGCTAGCGGTGTCGCGACGTTCGATCTTGATGGTCATTTCGTCCATCCGATTCGGACGCGTGATCTCTAGCGTGAAGTGTGGCGACAGCGACTCAATTTCCAGCGCTATTTCTTCGATCTGTGTTGGGAAGACGTTCACACCGCGCAGGATAATCATGTCATCGGACCGCCCGGTAATGCGGTTCAAGCGACGATGGCCCGGACGTGCCGTACCGGGGGACAGGCTGGTCAGGTCGTGGGTGCGGAACCGAATAATCGGAAGGGCTTCGCGGGTGAGCGTGGTCAGCACGAGCTCGCCAGATTCGCCCTCTGGCAGGACGTTGCCGCTGACCGGATCGATGATCTCGGGGCGGAAATGGTCTTCCCAAATGTGACAGCCATCTTGCGTGTCGACAGCTTCGCCGGCAAGTCCGGGCCCCATCAACTCTGATAGGCCGTAAATATCACAGGCTTTGAGATCAAAGAGGGCCTCAATTTCTTGACGCATGCCCTCGGTCCATGGCTCGGCGCCCAGTACTGCAACCTTCAGGGAGGTGCTGGCGGGATCAATGCCTGCTTTATGGAAGCCATCGGCCAACGTCAACAGGTACGTTGGGGTGCACATGATAACTTCAGGCTCAAGGTCGGTGATCATCTGTACCTGTTTATCCGTTTGTCCGCCAGACATGGGGATGACGGGGCAGCCGAGGCGCTCAGCACCATAGTGGGCACCGAGGCCACCGGTGAACAGGCCGTAGCCGTAAGCGTTGTGAATCTTCCAGCCGGGTTGTACGCCGGAGGCGCGCAACGAGCGAGCAACCAGGGAGGCCCACATTTCGATGTCATTTTCGGTGTAGGCCACCACGGTTGGCTGCCCGGTTGTGCCCGAGGAAGCGTGGATACGGCGAATGTCTTCCATTGGAACGGCCAGTGCTTTGAGCGGGTAGTTTTCCCGCAGGAATTCTTTGTCAATGTAGGGGAAGAGGTTGAGATCTTCCAGCGACTTGAAATCGTTTGGATGCACGCCGTGGTTATCGTAGAGCTCTTTATAAGCCGGGACGTTGTTGTACGCGTGGTGCAGCGTCCAGCGCAGCCGTTCGAACTGAATCTGCTCGATTTCGGAGCGGCTGTAGAGTTCTTCGGAATCTAGCTGACTGCGATCCGCCGGGGGTGCTGGCGGGGTCCAAGGCTGGGGGACTTCAGATGCGAAGGATGCAACGCTATTGCTAGTCATGGAGTGTCCTTTTTGTGTTTGTATGTCGCTGACTGTATGTGGTTATTGTCGTGGGGCGGGAATGGTCCGTGAGCGGCCGCGGAATTCGGCGATCAGGTTTTCCTGGTCGTCGTATACCGTGATGTCATACAGGCCGGATCGACCCGTTGACGCTCGGACTTTCCCGATGGCGGTGAGCACAGATCCAAGTTTTGGTGAGGCGAGAAAATTCACATCTACCCCTTGTGCAACCGTGATGGTGCTGCCATCCCCATCGGGGTTATTACACGTCCACGCAAAAATCGTGTCTGCAAATGCGAAGACCATGCCGCCGTGCGCGATCGCAAAGCCATTGAGCATTTCTTCGCGCACTTGCATGTGCCCTTTTGCATAACCAGGCGCGTATTCAGAGATAGTCACGCCCAACCATTCGGAGGCTCTATCGACTCCCCATTGGGGGTGGTCGTGCGGCCCAAATTGCCCACGCTTGACGTCGTTTGCGACAGCAGGCACCGAGCCGTTGGTGTCGAGTACGTGTGACATAGAATTCTCCGAATGTGATCTATATAATTATCTACTGACCATTCATACGGTAATCAGCTCTGTGATGTGCGTCAAATTAAGTTTCGAAGTCCCCACCAATGAAACCTTGATTTTCGCCGGACGAGTCGGTTTCGATAGGAGGTTTCGTG
>Ga0209487_1000776_pt1 | contig 28199 bp, 27 predicted proteins | sample Poulit2012_FD_187524 | JGI IMG/M metagenome (GOLD analysis project Ga0209487, IMG submission 187524) | Agricultural soil microbial communities from Georgia to study Nitrogen management - Poultry litter 2012 (SPAdes) (version 2) | ecosystem: Environmental > Terrestrial > Soil > Agricultural land...
TGACGGCCCTGCGGCCATTCGGTCTAGACGTCGTGGCCACCGACGGCAGCTACCACGCGGCCAAACACGATGTGGACGGGCCGACACGCCCCATCGTTCTGACCGAACGCGGCGATACCGTCACCGAGAACGCCCTGTTAGCGGCGGCACGCTATGACGGTGTCACGATCATCCGCAATGCCAGCCCGAATTACATGGTGCAGGACCTGTGCTTCTTCTTGACCGAATTGGGTGTCGAAATCGACGGGATCGGCACGACCACGTTGCGGGTGACCGGTTCTTCGTATATAAACCGCGATGTCGAATACGCTCCCAGTGAGGATCCGATCGAGGCAATGAGCCTCATCGCGGCTGCCGTGGTGACCCGCTCGCACATCACCGTCTGCCGGGTCCCGATCGAATTTATGGAGATCGAACTGGCGCTGCTCGAAGAAATGGGTCTGCGCTACGAACGCAGCGATGAGTACTTCGCCGAAAACGGTCGTACTCGGCTGGTAGATATCACCACTTACGCATCGTCACTGCATGCGCCGATCGATAAAATCCACCCGATGCCGTTCCCGGGCCTGAACATCGACAATCTACCGTTTTTTGCCGTGATAGCGGCTTCTGCCGATGGCCAGACGATGTTGCACGATTGGGTCTACGAGAACCGTGCGATATATCTGACCGATCTGACAAAACTGGGGGCATCGGTCAAACTTCTTGATCCGCACCGGGTGTTGATCGAAGGGCCCACACGCTGGCGTGCGGCCGAAATCGTTTGCCCGCCGGCTCTGCGGCCCGCGGTGGTGATCCTTCTGGCAATGCTGGCTGCCAAGGGCACCTCGGAGCTCCGCAGCGTGTACGTGATTAATCGGGGGTATGAGGATCTGGCCGATCGCTTGAATGCGCTCGGCGCCAATATTCAGTCGTTCCGCGATATCTAATCGCGTCGATGGCCGGAATCGACCATCCGTTTCTCGAGCCGCTGCGGCGGGGCAAGCGGCTTGCGCTCGCCCATCGCGGCGGCGCCTTATTGCCCGAAAACGCCGGAATCGAAAACACTATCGCGGCATTCGGTCATGCCGTCCAGCGAGGCTACGACTATCTGGAAACCGATGTGCACGCCTCTCGCGACGGTGTACTGTACGCATTCCACGACGACACCCTCGAGCGAATGGCCGGCATACGGGCACCGATCGCGGAGATGCTCGCGCACGATATCGACGGGGTGAGGCTGGCCAGTCGCGAGCCGATCCCCCGTTTGCGCGAGGTGCTGACAACATTCGATGACGCGCGTTTCAGCATCGATGTGAAGTCCGATACGGCCGTGGAACCGCTGATCGAACTGGTCAAAGACCAATTGGAACGCATCTGCCTGGCGTCGTTTTCCGTGGCGCGCTTATTGCGCGTGCGCTCGGCACTGCCGGGCGCGTTGACGGCGTTCTCGCCGGCCGAAATTCGTCAGTTGCGTTTGGGCGTCACCCGGCGCTCACGCGCGGCCGGGGTGGGTGCAGGCGGACGCGTAGTTCCGGCGCCCTTACGGCGCGGCGCATTTCCCGTGGTCACCAAGAGTTTCGTACGACACGCCCACACCCTTGACCTTCCGGTGCTGGTGTGGACCATCGACCATCCTGGAGTCATGCGGCGCTTGCTCGATATGGGCGTCGACGGCTTCTACACCGATCGGCCCGATATCCTCAAAGACGTCCTCAACGAACGAGGCCAGTGGCCCGGGGCGGTCCAGTAAAAGTAACGGTCCAGCAAAAGAAACAGGGTATGAGTAAATTTACCGCCGAGCAACGCTCTTGGTTCTTTTACGACTGGGCGAATTCGGCGTACTTGACCACCACCGCTACCGTCCTGTTCTCGCCGTATCTAACCAGCGTCGCCGAACGCGCGGCCTGCGGTTATGCGGGATCCGCCGACCGGCCGTGCCGCGAGCCGCTGTCGGTTCTGGGGCTTAGCTTATCGGCGGGCTCGCTGGTGTTTTATCTGATTACTTTCACCACGGTTCTCAGCGCGCTGATTCTGCCGATTGTCGGCGCGATCGCCGATCGCGTCCATTCACGCCGAAAACTGATGGGGACTTTCGCCTGGTTGGGCTCCATCGCCGGTGTGCTGATGTTTTTTGTTACCGGCACGCATTGGCAATTCGGCGCCGTGCTCCTGATCTGTGCCAATCTGATGTTCGCGGCATCGGTCGTCGTCTACGACGCCATCCTGGTGGATATCGCCGGCCCCGATGAGCGGGATGCCGTTTCGTCCCAGGGCTGGGCCTACGGCTATCTCGGCGGGGGCATCCTGCTTGCGGCAAATCTCGTGCTGGTGGGCATGCACGACAGCTTCGGGATCGACGAATCCCTGGCCGTGCGGATCAGCATGGCCTCGGCAGCCGTGTGGTGGGCGGCGTTCACGATCATTCCGGTGCTAGGCATCCGCGACCGGCCGCCGCATGCCCCGACCGGTCAGCGCAGCCTGATGAGCCAAAGTTTCGGTCAGCTCTGGATTACCCTGCGCGGCCTGCGCCACTACCCGCAAACGCTCTTGTTTTTAGTGGCATATCTGTTCTTTAATGACGGAATCCAGACCGTCATTTACGCGGCTTCGGTCTACGGGGAAAAGCAACTCGGCTTCGGCACCGGCGTGCTGATCGGCACCATTTTGCTGGTGCAGTTCGTGGCCTTCGGGGGCGCGTTACTTTTCGGACGAGTTGCCGGGCGATACGGAAGCCGCCGCACCATCCTCGTCGGCCTTCTAGTGTGGATGTGCGTCGTGTGTATTGCCTTTGTGCTGCCCGCCCATCAGGTAGCACCGTTCCTTATTCTGGCGGTCGCCATCGGTCTGGTTCTCGGCGGCACACAGGCGTTATCGAGGTCGTTCTATTCGCAACTGATTCCCGCCGGACGCGCCGCCGAGTATTTCAGTTTGTATCAGGCCTGCGAACGCGGTACCAGCTGGCTGGGTACACTGGCTTTCGGTGTTATGCATCAATTGACGGGATCATATCGCCCGGCGATTCTCGCGCTGATCATGTTCTTTGCTATCGGCGCGATATTACTGTATAAGGTTAACCCGCATAAGGGGATTCGCGATGTGGGAAATGTGGTTCCGTCCGTAGTCTAGATTCCAGTCAATAGCCGTTAACCACGGGCCCGGGAATCTTGGATGCGGATTATGCGTTGACTATTATCGACCGACCTAGGAGGACTAACTCATGGCCGAACGCGCATTACGGGGAGCCCGGCTCGGAGCGCAGAGCTTCGAGGACGAGCGCGGCGTGGAGATGGCACCGCGTCAGCAAATCGAATATGTCTTGGCAGACGGCACACGCTTCGAAGTGACCATGTCTGTGGAAGCCGAAATCCCCGATGAATGGGAGGATCCGCGCACGGGCCGCGTGGGTAGGCGCGTAGACGCCATTGATCCCACCGCGGACGAGGACAAGGCACCGCGCACCCATTGGGATATGCTGCTGGAACGTCGTTCATCCGAAGAACTGGAAGACATCCTGTCGGAGCGCCTCGAACTCCTGCGTGCCGGGGAGGTCGGTCCGGTTCATCTGCACCGCAAGAAACCCAAGCGTAAGAAATCCGGGCAGTGACGCGCCCGAGCCCGTCGAATACCCCACACCGTCACTCTGAACACGGCCTCGAACACGATGCGCGGTGTCATCTTTGAATACCCGTGTTGTCGTTCAACAAACTCGATCGGTGTTTCGACGATCGTCAGTCCCGCGGCATGCGCGCGGCGCGTCATATCGATCTGAAAGCAGTATCCCTGCGATGACACCGCCGCCAGGTCGAGGGCGGCGAGCCTGTCGGCACGCCAGGCTCGAAAACCGGCGGTGACGTCATGAACGTCCAGCCCCAACATGACGCGCGCATACCCGGTTCCGGCGCGGCTGAGGCGCACCCGGAACCACGACCAGTTGACGATCGTGCCGCCGGGGATCCACCGGGAACCGATCGCCAGATCCGCTCCGCGATCCAGTGTCGCCAGCAGGTCGGGTAGCTGTTCGGGGCGGTGCGAACCGTCAGCGTCGAGCTGACACACCATCGCATACCGGCGCTCCAGCGCCCAAGCAAAACCCGCCAGGTAGGCCGGACCCAAGCCGGCCTTGGCGCGTCGATGCAGCACATGTACGCCGGGGTCGGCCCGCGCCAGCCGATCTGCCAGCTGTCCGGTTCCGTCCGGCGAGGCATCGTCGACGATCAGGACCTGCGGTGCTTCGGCCAGTGCGCGGACGCGCGTCACCACCGCGGCGAGCCCGCCGGCTTCGTTATATGTCGGGATAATGACGAGTACACCGTGGTCCCCCAGCCCGCCGGTAGTCACAGAAAACGTAACGTTCGGTCGGTGTGATTGAGCGTCTCGATTCCGTTTTCCGTCACAACGACAATGTCTTCGATTCGGGCTCCGTATTGTCCCTCGAGATAGATACCCGGTTCGATCGAGAACGCCATACCCGGTTCCAGCGGTCGCCGGTTGCCTTCGATGATGTATGGCTCCTCGTGCGTGTCTTGTCCGATTCCGTGCCCCGTCCGGTGGATGAACTGGTCCCCGTAACCGGCCGCGCCGATGTCGTGACGGCCGATCCGGTCGACGGACTCGGCGGTGACACCCGGTGCGATATGCTCGCGCTGGGTTTGCTGCGCGGCAAACAGAACGTCATACATCGCCTCGAACCCTTCGGGGGCGGGCCCACCGGCGATATAGGTGCGCGTTGAATCCGAACAGTATCCCGACGGCATGGTACCGCCGATGTCGACGACGACCGGGTCGCCCGGACGGATTTCGCGCTCGGATACATCGTGGTGGGGCGACGCGCCGTTGGGACCGGAGCCCACGATGACGAAATCTACCGTTTCGTGCCCGGCCTCAAGAATGGCGTTGGCAATATCGGCGCCGACTTCGCGTTCGGTCCGCCCGGGGCGCAACCACTTTCCCATTTGCTCGTGCACGGTGTCGATAGCTCGTCCGGCTTCCCGTAGCGCGCTGATCTCCGCATCGTCTTTGATCATGCGCAGTTCGCTGAGCAGCGGCCCCGCCGCGGCTAATTGCGTCGAGGGAAGCGCTTCTTGCAGTGCGAAGACGCGATTGGCCCACATGTGGTCGTCGACCAAAATCGTGGTGTCGCGTGCCACCGGCCTAGTGAGCAGCCCGGCAAGCAGCTTGAACGGATCCTCGGTCTCCTGCCACGTACGGATCGGCACGTCGGTGCCGGACGCCTCGGCGGCGGCCCGCTCGAGAGCCGGCACAATCAAGACCGGATCATCGCCGGCACGAATGACGAGGCAGGTCAGTCGTTCCAACGGCAAGGCCGCGTATCCGGTCAAATACCGCAGATCGGCGCCGGGAGTCACCACGATCGCGTCCGCCTGGTGGGTGCGGGCCATAGAACGGGCCCGATCAACTCGTGAAGTCACACATCTACTGTAATTCGTGGCACGATTGCCTCTGTGACTAACCGGCTACTTATTCTCGACACAGCGAGCCTGTATTATCGCGCTTTCTACGGTCTGCCCGATAGCCTGCGCGCACCAGACGGCACGATCGTCAATGCGGTGCGCGGCACGATCGACTTTCTTTCCCTGTTGGTCGAAGAGTACCGTCCGACGGCCGTGATCGCCGCCTGGGACCATGATTGGCGACCCGCGTGGCGGGTGAGGCTCCTGGATTCCTATAAGACCCATCGGCTCGCGCCGGGCTCGGACACCGACGAAGACACACCCGAGGAGCTGGTCCCCCAGATCCGGTTGATCAGTCAGGCGCTGGACATGTTGCACATACCGGTCATGGGTTTCGCCGAGGCCGAAGCCGACGATGTCATCGGCAGCGTGTGTCAGCAATGGCCCGGGCCGGTGGACATCGCCACCGGGGACCGAGACCTATTTCAGCTGGTCACGGAACGACGCCGGGTACTGTACACGGCTCGCGGGGTGAAAGCGCACCAGATTGTCGACGAAGCCTCCGTGCGCGCCGAATACGGGATCGAACCGTGGCAGTACGTCGATTTCGCGGTATTGCGCGGTGATCCCTCCGATGGAATTGCCGGTGTGCGCGGTATCGGCGCAAAGACGGCTGCACGTCTTCTCGGCCAATTCAGCGATCTGGCAGGCATTATTGAGGCGGCGGCCGATGACGACTCGGATCTGTCCCCTGCTATTCGCAGGAACTTGCTAGCTGCCGGTTCGTACCTCGATGCCGCGGCGAAGGTGATCCGCGTGCGCGATGATCTACCGATCGGCCGGATCGACGCCCGCAAGCCGCTGGATGCCCGGGATCGGGCCGATTTTGATGAGTTCGGGCGCGCTTGGGGCTTAGGCTCGGTGGCCTCGCGCGCGCTGACGGCGATGAGCGGTCATTCTTGAAGCAAGATTCCGCGGCGCATGGCGTCCACGGCGCGACGCGCCGTTCCGCGAATGGGGCTGTCTCCGGCGGCGTCGGCAACCTGGGCGGCTAGATCTATTACTTGTTTGATGGAGCGGACGAAGTCGCCGGCGGGCATATCGGCTTTCATGAGCACCTCATCGAGGCTTGCGCCGCCTGCCCACTGCCAGGCGATCTCGGCGAATCCGAAATCGGGAGCCCGAAGCCGCTGGATTTTATGGCGTTTCTCCACGACGGCTAGATCCTGGCCTAACGACTCCATTTCTTGGGCCGCCTGTGCGACTTCGCGAGTGGGGAACTGCGCCAGCGGCGCCTCGTCGGTACGGGATTCGAATGTCAGCCCGCTCAGCGCCGCGGCAAACGAGGGTTCGTCGAGGTCATCCCAAATCCCGAGGCGCAAACATTCGGCCGCCAGCAGATCCAGCTCGCTGTAGAGTCGCTGCAGCCGAATTCCGTCTTCGTTCACCCGATCGCCGTCAAGGTAACCGACGTCACCGAGAACACCGCAAACGCGATCGAATTGCCGAGCCACAGTGTTCGTCCTGGCGGTGATCCGTTCGCGCATCGCACGTGTTTCGGACTCAAGCTTGAAATACCGTTGCGCCCAGCGTGCGTGGTCTTCGCGATTCGGGCATTGATGGCACGGATGATCGCGCATCTGCTCGCGCAGCGGTTCAATATCAGGATCGGGTTCGTTCCCGGGTTCGGGTGCCCGACCGCGTTCATGCCGCATGCCCTCGGTCTTATGCCGCAGGGTTGATGCCAGATCTCGGCGTGACTGCGCATTCCGCGCATGAAATGTCTTGGGAATCCGCATCTGTCCAAGCGCGTGCACCGGTACCGGGAAGTCAATATGCGCGAGCCGGCGAGCATGCCGCGATGCGGTGAGCACGAATGGGCGCGGCTCATCGTCATCGCGTCCCGGATCCAGAACTACCGCAAAACCCGCCCATTTTCCGGCGGGCACGTCGATAATATCGCCCCGCTTAAGCCCGCGCAGAGATTGCGTCACCTCGGAACGCGCACGGGCCTTGCGCCGCTTGGCCCCCTTGGATTCCGCCGCGGTGATATCGCGACGCAACTGCGCGTACTCCATGAAGTCACCGAAGTCACATTGGAAGGCGTCCCGGTAACCCTCCAATGCTTCGTCGGCCTGGCGGATCTGCCTAGCCAACCCGACCACGGCACGGTCGGCTTGGAACTGCGCAAACGATTGTTCCAACAACTGGCGTGCCTGCGCCCGACCGACCTGGTCGACCAGATTAACCGCCATATTGTACGAGGGGTGGAATGACGAATTCAGCGGATACGTGCGGGTCGAAGCCAGGCCGGCAACCTGTCGGGGGTTGAAACCTGCTTGCCAGACGACGACGCCGTGTCCTTCGACGTCGATGCCGCGGCGTCCCGCCCGGCCGGTCAGCTGAGTGTATTCGCCGGCGGTAATATCGGCATGGTTTTGTCCGTTCCATTTGGACAACCGTTCGATGACCACGGATCGAGCCGGCATATTTATTCCCAGTGCCAGTGTCTCGGTGGCAAAAACTACCTTGACCAGTCCCCTGCTGAAGAGGTGTTCCACGCATTCCTTGAACAGGGGCAGCATTCCGGCATGATGCGCCGCGACCCCGTTGCTTAGTGCGGTCACAAAGTCGTGATATCCCAGAACGTACAGATCGTCGTCGGATAGTTCACGGCACGCTTCGCTCACGTAGTCGATGATGTATTCGCGTTCTTCCCGGGTCGTCAGGGTGATACGGGCGTTGACGCATTCGCTCACGGCTTGGGCGCAACCCGCGCGACTGAAAATGAACACAATGGCCGGTAGCAGCGCCTGGCTGTCGAGGTTTCGAACGATATCGCCACGACCCGGCGGCCAAAATCGCGTGCGCGGGCGACGTCGCTTTTTGCCGCGATGATCGCGCAGCTTGCGTACCTGGGCATCTTCACGTGCAAGCCGTTCCAACGCGGTGTTGACCGTTGTGCCGTCGTCTTCGAAGAGAGGATACATCCGGTTGCCTACTAAGACGTGCTGGTACAGCGGCACCGGGCGGCGCTCTTCGACGATCGTGACGTTATCGCCGCGTACTTCGGTGAGCCAATCGCCGAACTCTTCGGCGTTGGAAACCGTGGCCGACAGCGAGATCACGCTGACCGACTCCGGTAGGTGGATGATGACCTCTTCCCAGACCGCTCCCCTGAACCGGTCGGCTAAGTAGTGCACTTCATCCATCACCACGTACGACAGTCCGGTCAGCGTCGATGAGCCGGCATAGAGCATATTGCGCAACACTTCGGTCGTCATCACGATAATGGGCGCTTCACCGTTGATGGAGTTGTCCCCGGTCAGCAAACCCACATGATCTGCGCCGTATCGCCGTGTCAGATCATGGAACTTCTGATTCGATAACGCTTTGATCGGCGTCGTGTAGAAACATTTGCCGCCCGTGGCCAGCGCGAGATGCACCGCGAACTCACCGACGAGCGTTTTACCTGAGCCGGTCGGCGCGGCCACGAGGACACCGTGACCGTCTTCAACTGAACGGCAGGCCTGCTTCTGGAACGGATCCAACGTGAAATCGTAAAGATCGGCAAACTCGGCTAACTGCCGGTATTGCCGGTCATGACGCGCTTGCGCATAGCGTTCGGCCGGAGTCGACGTCATGCTTTCAGCCTACGCAGTGCGTGATAGTGCATGCACGGACATCACGTGCGATCGTCGGATTCGTCCAATGGCGAGGCCGTGTCGTCATCGAGGACCGGCGCACGCTCACGCCGTCGATCGGTCACCTTGGCCACGATTTCGGAGATAATGTACAAGATTGTCATCGGAACGGCCAGAAACAGCATGGTCAAGGGATCGGTGCTCGGGGTGGCGACGGCGGCAAAGATGAAAATCCCGACGATGATCCACGGACGCGCTTGTGACAGCTGACGGCTGCTCACCAGGCCGAGGCGGTTGAGCATCACCACGACAAGCGGGATTTCGGCCGCTACCCCGAACACCAGCACCGTGCGCAATGCGAAGTTCAGGTAGTCTCCGAGGTTGGTCAAACCTTCGACCGATTCGGGCAGAAAGCCCACAAGCACTTCGACGCCCTTGGGCAGCACCAGATAGCCGACGACGACGCCGGCGGTAAACAGCGGCGCCGCCAAGGCGGTGAGGATGTAGACCCAGCGCTTTTCATGGGAATGCAGGGCCGGCAGCACGAACCCCCAGAGTTGGCCGATCCATACGGGGCTGGATACGACCAGTCCCACTACCAGTGCCAGCTTGAGGCGGAAGCTGAACGCGGTGCCGATACCGCCGACAAGCACAATCTTGACGTTCAGGCCCTTGTCTTCGAGGAGCGGCTTGATGCCGTCGATATAGGGCGTCTTGAGAAGTTCGAATACGGGGTCGAAGACGAGCCATCCGGCAACGGTGCCGATCGCGATTGCGATGACGGCTATCGTCAGTCGTTTGCGTAACTCGCGTAAATGCTCGACAAGCGGCATCGCGCCGCCCGCCGGACGGGGCGGCCTCCGTCGGGGCCACAAGGTGAGAAAATCAACCCTTATCGCGCTTGGCTTCGCTTGTTGTCGGGTTTACCTGTGCGTTGGTCGGCGAGTTTGTCGGCGTATCGGCGTCCGGACCGCTCGGCTCGATAGCCTCGTTCACGGTACCGGGCCCGCCGTTATCGCGCTCGCCGGTATCGGCAGCGCCGTTTTGCGCCGAATCTTCTTCGTCCTCGTGCAGGCCTTTGATCTCGGATTTGAAAATTCGCAGGGCCCGGCCCGAACCGCGGGCCACCTCGGGAAGTTTGCGGCCGCCGAACAGTAGGACGATGACGCCGAGAATGATCAGAATCTCGGTCGGACCGATCTGGCGGAACATCATTTCTCCTCATGACGATTGTACGTATGACTATCGTACGCTGCTAACGCTCGTCGCGCACGGTTAGCCACGTCGGCAGCGAGTTCGGCGGGCTCAAGTACCCGCACATCGCCGGCGTGCGCCAGCACCAGACGACGTAGCCAGGCTAAGCTCGCTCCCGGAAGCGTCACAATTTTCCGGTCGGGACCCGGATCGCCGTGTGTGGTGACCGGTTCGGCATTGGGCAATTCGGCGATGTGCCAGGCGTCGGGCGCCAACTCTAGTACCGCCCATGGCGCTTCGTGGCCGATGCTGAAAACATCCGTACGCCGCTCGGGTTCATCACGGCGGGTAGCCCGTTCGCCGGTGGCTTCGATATCTAGAACCCGATCCAAGCGGAATAGCCTCCAGTCGTCGCTGGCAAGACACCACGAACGTGAAAAGGTGCGTCCGTCGGCCGCGAACATGGTCATGGGTTCGATCGTCCGGTCGGTGATTTCATCCCGGCTTTCGCTGGCATAACGGATCCGCAGCCGCGTGTTGTCACGAACAGCTTCGTTGAACAGCCGGTAGACCTCGGGGTCGCCGCGGTTGATCTGGACCCCCACCGGCGTAGGTGTAGAGCCGTCCATGGCCGCTTCCAGTTTGGCCGCCAGGCTATCGATCGTGGCGAACTGCTCGGATGGAGCCGTTTGCCGAATCGCACGCAGCGCCACCTGTAATGCGACCGCTTCAGCGGTGCGCAGCCGTGGCGGACGCGGCAGGTAGTCGGCGTTATCGAGCTGGACGACGCCGTCTTCTTCAAGCGCCTCCATGTCAATATCGATCAAATCGCCGGGCATCCCGCCGGGTAATCCGCAAAACCACAGCGCGTTGAGATCAAGAACTATCTGGCGGACAGTCACACCGAACGCGTCGGCGACCTCACTCACCGGTATCTGGTTGCGGTTACGCAAGTACGGCACCAAGGTGAGCATGCGCTCCACCTGATCACGTGATGTCATCGGCATCCGCTCCCGCCCGCAACCGGTCAAGTACCGGTTCGAGTACCTCATCGGGGCCCTCGACGACGGCGTCGTCGGCGTATGCCGCGATTTCGCCGGCAAGCTGATCGGGATCCCAGTAGCCGAGCGTTAATCGATCCATACCGTTTCCGGCGGGCTCGCACTCCACGGCGCTGCGGCGCAATGCCACCGCCGCGCCTTCACGCACACGAATCGTGGCGTGTTTGCTCGGACTTCGGGCGAATATGTGCGTTGCCAGTGCGTGCACGTCCAGGTCCGCGGGAATCCGATATTGGCCCGGGCCGCCGGTTGTTTCGACCGGACCCGTGATGCGGCCGAGGCGAAACACCCGGGTGTCGTCACGGTCGCTGTCGTGCCCGATCACATACCAACTGCCGTACCACGACAGCAGGGCCCACGGCTGCAGGTTGCGGGTGGTTGCGCGGGCGCGGGGCCGCCGGTATTCGAATCGGATCGGTCGGCAACGGGTCACCGCATCCCAGATATCGTCAAAGGACCGATCGCGAGCGGCGATTGTCGGTTCGGTAATGGCGAACCCTTCGGTATCGGCGTCGACACCGGCGGCTTTGAGTTTTGCCACCGCCGAAGTCGATTCACGTGCCAAGCCCAGATGGTCCCACACCTGGGCCGCAACATTCAGTAAAGCGGCCTCGTCGATCGTCAGATCCAGCGACGGAAGTTCTACGTCATCGCGCAGGATCCGGTAACCCTCTTCACCGCCGAAGGGGTCGAACGTACCCGTCTCCAGACGAATACCCAGTTCACGCAGTTCATGCTTATCTCGCTCGAACATGCGGTCGAACGCCTCATCGGACTGGCCGTGATATCCGGTGACGATGTGCCGGATACGGCTCTTAGTCAGGAACCGGCGGCTCACCATTAAGGCGATCACCAGGTTCATCAGACGTTCGCTTTTGTCCGCCACATCCCGTAGTGGATCAGTTGGCGGCGAGCAAGTCAATCGCAAAGATCAGTGTGTCGCCGCCCTTGATCTTGTCGTTGCCTTCCTCACCGTACGCGTATTTGGCCGGGCATACCAGGATCACGCGACTCCCGACCTTTTGGTCGACCAAAAGGTCGTCCCAGCACTTGATCAGGCGCCCGGTACCGACCGAAAACGTGGCCGGACCGTGCGACCACGACTCATCGAAGACATCCCCATCGGGATACACCTGTCCCACATACTGGACGACGAGCGTATCTCCGGACTTGACCTTGTCTCCGCTGCCCTCGACGGCCAGATAGGCTTTTTCGTCTGTCACCTTGTCCGGAGTCTTTTTGGTTTTGGTGAAGCCGTCCGGGCGGTCCTGATCGTCAAATGTCAGACGCGGAACGGTCTTGGGCACCGACTTTTTCTTGCCGGTTGCGGACTCGGGAATCTTGTCGTTGATATCGAACACGAATACTAGCGAGTCATCGGACTGCAGATCGTATTGGTCATTGTTCTGCTCGAATCCGTCGTCCGGCGCTACCGCTACCAGCACGCGGCTGCCGACCTTCTTTCCGTCGAGCCCCTTAATGAATCCGTCGATGATTTCGCCTTCGATCAACGTGGCGGTCAAGGATTGTTCGCTTTGAAATGAGTTATCGAATACTTTGCCGGTTCGCCCGTCAACGCCGACATAATCCAGGTTGACCACGTCTCCGGCATGAACGGTCTCGCCGTCACCGGGAGAGATGACCTTGCTGGTGGTCTCATCGGTCTCGAATCCCTCTTCGACGCTGATCTCGGGCTCGTCGCTCCCCGATACCTCGATATCCGATAACGTTGGGGTGTCGGTTCCGCACGCCGTGAGCGCGGCGAATAACACCAGTGGTAACAAACGACGCACGTGTTCACCTTTGTTGTGAGACGACCGGCCGCTGCAGAGCTCAAACTCTTCTGAGCTCAAACTCTTCGGGGTATGGCCCCATCAGCCGTAAATCAGGGTAACGGAGCCCAGGTTATCGAATCCCGGCAAGCCGTTACATGGCGTCGATAAGCCTGTGCACTCGCTCGTCATGGGACCGGAACGGGTCTTTGCACAACACCGTGCGTTGCGCCTGATCGTTGAGTTTGAGGTGTACCCAGTCGACGGTGAAGTCTCGGTGACGTTCTTGTGCTCTCTTGATGAACTCCCCGCGTAGCCGCGCCCGCGTGGTTTGCGGCGGCACCGACTTAGCACGAAACACGTGCAGATCCTGGGTGATCCGGTCGACGGACCCCTGGTCTTCGAGCATATAGAATACTCCGCGACCGCGGCGGATATCGTGATAGGCCAAGTCCAGCTGCGCCATCCGGGGGTCGTCCCATTCAAGGCCGTGCCGGTCGCGGTAGCGCTCCAGCAGCCGGTACTTGATCACCCAGTCGATCTCGCGTTCGACCAGCGACAGGTCTTCGGACTCGACCGCTTTGAGGGTGCGCTCCCACAGATCCAGAGCGCGGTCGGTTCGCGGATTATGCAATCCATGGCTGTCAACGAAATCAGATACTTTGGCGAAGTATTCGGACTGGATTTCCAGTGCGCTGAGCTCACGTCCATTGGCCAATTGGACGCGTCTGCGGCCGGTCACGTCATGGGATATTTCCCGGATAGCGCGGATGGGATTCTCCAGGCTGAGATCGCGCATGGTCACGCCCGCCTCCACCATTTGGAGGACCAGATCGGTGGTAGCGACTTTCAGCCACGTGGTGACTTCACTCATATTCGAATCACCGACGATGACATGCAAACGACGGAACCGCTCGGCATCGGCGTGCGGCTCATCGCGCGTATTGATGATCGGCCGGGAGCGTGTGGTCGCGCTGGACACGCCTTCCCAGATGTGATCGGCACGCTGGCTCACCGAGAAGACGGTGCCGCGCGGCGTCTGCTGAACTTTGCCGGCTCCGCAGATGATTTGCCGCGATACCAGGAACGGAATCAGGACATCGGCCAGCCGGCCGAACTCACCGGCACGGCTCACCAAATAGTTCTCGTGGCAGCCGTACGAGTTGCCGGCCGAATCGGTGTTGTTTTTGAACAGATAGATATCGCCTTCGACGCCGTCATCGGCCAGACGTTTTTGCGCATCCAGCATCAGGCCTTCCAGGATCCGTTCGCCGGCGCGATCGTGCGTGACCAGGTCTACGATGTCGTCGCACTCGGGAGTGGCGTACTCGGGATGACTACCGACGTCGAGATACAAGCGTGCGCCGTTGCGAAGGAACACGTTGCTGCTCCGGCCCCACGACACAACCCGGCGGAATAGGTAGCGTGCCACCTCGTCGGGTGACAGCCGTCGCTGTCCGCGAAACGAGCATGTGACGCCGTACTCGTTCTCCAGGCCAAATATTCGCCGGTCCATATCTCCAGCTTAGTCACGCCTGGGCTTTATCGGCGGATATCATCCGTCAAGCCGCTATCGCCGCTTCGACGGTGTGGCGGCTCACCCGGGTGAATTTGCGCGGTTGACTGCGAGTGCGGTCCAGCACCGCCACTTCCAGATCGGCCGCCGCGATGGTACGTGCCTCGGTTTCGCCTCCCATGGCTCGCGCTGCCAGTGCGATGACCGCCGACAGTTCCATATTATCGGCGTAATTCTGACTAAGATGGGATTCGGCGGCGTCGACGTTCCCGCCCATAACGGCGTACTTGCTGACATCGGCGACCGAGCCGTCGTAGGTCAGACGGTAGATCTGGTCTTCTTCGGCGCTGTGACCGACCTCGGCCACGAAGAGCTCGACCTCATAAGGTTTTTCGGCTCCCGAGGAGAATATGGTCCCCAGTGTTTGCGCGTATGCATTGGCCAATGCTCGGCCGGTGACGTCCCGGCGGGCATAGGAATACCCGCGTAAGTCTGCCAGGCGGACACCGGCGATACGCAGATTCTCGAATTCGTTGTACCGCCCGACGGCCGCGAAACCGATGCGATCGTATATTTCACTGATCTTGTGCAGCGCCTGCGACGGATTTTCGGCGACGAACGCGATGCCGTCCCGGTATTGCAAGATCACCACGCTTCGGCCGCGTGAGATCCCTTTGCGGGCGAAGTCCGCCCGGTCTTTCATTAATTGTTCGGGCGATACATAAAACGGTGCGGTCATGGAAGTCCTCGGCGGCGTTGCATCGGGGGTCTACGTCAGGGGGGCCTGCGGCCCGTCGGGGCGGTTCAGGCGCGCATTAATCACGCGGTCGGCGATCGCGCCGACCGCGTCATCGTCGATACGTCGGTATCCGTCGCCGGTGACCACCGACACGACGGGAAATATCCGCCGGGTTAGATCCGGCCCGCCGGTGGCGGAGTCGTCGTCGGCGGCATCGTATAACGCCTGGATCGCCGCGGTTGTACATGCGTCTTCGGTCATGTCTTCGGCATACAGTTTCTTCAGCGCGCCGCGCGCGAACACCGAGCCGGAGCCGACCGCGTGAAATTCACGTTCCTCGTAGCGGCCGCCGGTTACATCATAGGAAAAAATGCGGCCGACGCGCTGACGTAAGTCGAATCCCGCGAAGAGCGGCAATACGGCCAGTCCTTGCATTGCCAGCCCCAGATTGGAGCGGATCAAGGTGGCCAGCCGGTTGGCCTTGCCGTCTGCCGATAAGACCGTTCCTTCGATCTTTTCGTAGTGCTCCAGTTCAACCTTGAACAGATCGACTACTTCGTTGGCAAGACCGGCCGAACCGGCGATACCGATGCAGGAATACTCGTCGGCGGCGAAAACCTTCTCGATATCGCGTTGTGCGATGAGGTTACCCATGGTGGCCCGGCGGTCGCCGGCCATGACGACCCCGTCGCGGAACGTCGCCGCGACGATCGTGGTGCCGTGCGGGGCTAGGTCGTGATCGTCCTGCCGGCGATGCGTGTGCGCTCCGGGCAGCCGGTCGGGCGCGTAATGGGACAAAAATTCAGTGAACGACGAAGACCCGTTCGCGTGGAAGGCCTCCGGCAGCATCACTGCCCGCCCTTCTGCACGAAGCTACGGACGAATTCCTCGGCGTTTTCTTCTAGCACATCGTCGATATCATCGAGGATCGAGTCGACATCATCGTCGAGTTTGGCCTGCTGTTCGGTATCGACTTCGGCGTTATCGACCTGCTCATCGCTATCGGTCGACTTACGGGGGTTTTTGCGCTGCTGCTCGGACATATGTCAAGCCTAGCCGCTGAGTCGGTGAAACCGCAGCCGCACCGGCGCCGCGAAATTTAGCCGCCCGAGGTGATCGCCCGGAAAAACTGGCTGGCGGTGTCGGCATCTTCGAATAATTGCCCGACGTGTCCTTGAGTGCCGCGCCGCGGCTCCATGGTCGGTACGCGTTGCAGAGACTCGTGACCGGGCAGATCGAAGATGACCGAGTCCCATGACGCGGCCGCAATCGATGAGGCAAAAGTGGCCAGGCATTTGCCCCGGAAATATGCACGCGTGTCATGGGGAGGCTCGCCGACGGCTTCGGCCACGGCCTCGGGATCAACAAGGGTCCGGATCCGCCCGGCCCGCGCGAGCCGGTGATAGATGCCCTTGTCTTCTCGCAGGTCATGGTATTGCAGATCGACGAGGTGGAGCTTGGCATGGTCCCAATCCAACTCATCGCGCTGGCGATATGACTGCAGCACGCCCAATTTGGCGACCCAGTCCAGCCGATCGGCGCATTCCATGGGATCACGGGCCAGCGCGTTGAGCACATCGGACCAGGCGGCGAGCACATCGGCTGTCTGACCGTCGGTGTCGGTGCCGACGTATTTGCGTGCGGCGTTCAGATATTCGCGCTGAAGGTCGACGGCGGTCATCTGGCGTCCGTCGGCCAGCCGCACGGTGGTCGTCAGGCTCGGGTCGTGTGAAATTTCATGCAGCGCACCGACCGGATTTTCCAGAGCCAGATCCTCAGGCACCGCGCCGGCTTCGATCATGGCGATGACGATCGCCGTCATCCCGTGCTTCAACCAGATTGCGGTTTCCGAAAGGTTCGCGTCTCCGATGATGACGTGCAGGCGACGGTACATGCGCGGATCGGCGTGGGGTTCGTCGCGGGTGTTGATGATGGGACGTTTGAGGGTGGTCTCCAACCCCACATTGACTTCGAAATAATCCGCACGCTGGCTGATCTGGAACCCGGGGCGGCCGCCGTCTTGCCCGATACCGACTCGTCCGGCACCGCAGATGATTTGACGGGACACGAAAAACGGCGTGAGACCCTCGACAATATCGTCGAACGGCACATCGCGACGCATCAGATAATTTTCGTGCGAACCGTATGAAGCGCCCTTATTGTCGATATTGTTTTTATACAGTAGAAGCGTTCCGACGCCCGGCATGTTTGCGGCCAGTTCAGATCCACGGCGCATAACCTCTTCGCCGGCTTTCTCCCAGAGCACGACGTCCAGCGGGTTAGTCACTTCGGGCGTCGAATACTCCGGGTGGGCGTGATCCACGTACAGCCGGGCACCGTTGGTGAGGATGATGTTGGCCAGGCCGAGATCTTCATCGGTGAGCTGGCTGGCATCGGCGGCCGCACGGCTCATATCGAAGCCGCGCGCATCGCGCAGTGGAGTTTCTTCCTCGTAATCCCATTGGGGGCGGCGTGTGAGGCCGTTGGCGGCGGCGTAGGCGTTCACCAAATGCGTCGACGCCACCATGGGATTGGCCAGCGGATCGGATTGCACCGAGATGCCGTACTCGACCTCGCTGCCCATGATGCGATGAACTGTCATGCCATCACAGATACTGTCCGGTGTTGGCGACCGTGTCTATAGACCGGCCCGGCTGCGATCCGCCGCCCTTGCCCGCGACCAGGGTGCGGATGAAGACGATCCGTTCGCCCTTCTTTCCGGAGATCCGCGCCCAATCGTCGGGATTGGTGGTATTGGGCAGGTCTTCGTTTTCCTTGAATTCGTCCATGCATGCCTGCAGCATGTGTTGGACTCGGATCCCGCGATTACCGTCTTCGAGGTACTCCTTAATCGCCATCTTTTTCGCCCGGTCGACGATATTCTGGATCATGGCGCCGGAATTGAAGTCCTTGAAGTACAGGATCTCTTTGTCGCCGTCGGCGTAGGTTACCTCTAAGAACTGATTGTCTTCTGTTTCGGCATACATTGCTTCGACGACGCGTTGGATCATGCTGGCAGCGGTTGCCTGGCGATCGCCCCCGAATTCGGCGAGGTCCTCGTCGTGGAGCGGGAGATCCGAGGTCAAATACTTGGCGAAAATATCGCGGGCGGCCTCGGCGTCGGGACGTTCAATCTTGATTTTGACATCGAGTCTGCCGGGACGCAGGATCGCCGGGTCGATCATGTCCTCGCGGTTCGAGGCACCGATGACCAGAACGTTCTTCAGGCCCTCAACGCCGTCGATTTCGCTGAGGAGCTGCGGCACAATCGTGTTTTCGACGTCCGAGGACACCCCCGATCCGCGGGTGCGGAATAGCGAGTCCATTTCATCGAAGAACACGATCACCGGGGTGCCTTCGCTGGCTTTCTCCCGGGCTCGCTGGAATACCAGCCGGATATGGCGTTCGGTTTCACCGACGTACTTATTGAGCAGCTCGGGGCCCTTGATGTTCAGAAAATAGGAGCGTCCTTCTTCGCCCGTGCGCTCGATGACCTTGCGCGCCAGGGAACTGGCCACCGCCTTGGCGATTAAGGTCTTGCCGCACCCGGGCGGGCCATAAAGCAAGACGCCCTTGGGCGGGGTGAGTTGATGGTCGATGAAAACTTCCGGGTGCAGGTACGGCAACTCGACCGCATCGCGGATGCTGTCGATCTGCCCTGCCAGCCCGCCGATCGATTCGTAGTCGATATCGGGGACCTCTTCGAGCACAAGCTCTTCGACCTCGGTCTTGGGAATACGTTCATACGCGTATCCGGCACGCCCGTCGAGTAAGAGCGAATCGCCGGCGCGTAGCCGCACATCGCGCAGGCTTTCGGCCAGCCGCACGATACGTTCTTCATCGGTGTTGCCGATCACCAATGCGCGATCACCGTCGGGCAGCATCTCCTTGAGCATGACGACGTCGCCGGTGGTCTCGAATTCGAGGGCCGCGACAACGTTCATCGCCTCGTTGACGATGACTTCTTGGCCCTTCTTGAGTTGCTCGCGATCTACATTGGGACTGACGTTAACGCGCAACTTCCGTCCCCCCGTGAAAATATCGACGGACTCATCGTCGTTATGTTTGAGGAACGTGCCGAAGCCCGTGGGCGGCTCGGCGAGACGGTCGACTTCTTCTTTTAACGTGACGATCTGTTCGCGCGCTTCGCGCAGCGTCTGCCCGAGCCGCTCGTTTTGGCTATTGGCCGCCGACAGTCTGGCTTGCAGATCGTTCACACGCTCGGGGTCAGCCGTGGCCAGACGGCGCCGCAGGTGCTCGATCTCAGCGCGCAGCTGGTCATAGTTTTGATCTGATCGGTCGTCAGTCATCGTGCACCTCCTGTGTTTTCGAGCCTACCGGCACTCGGGTGGCGTCGTCCTGACAATAGCCTGGCGGAAATCTCGTGAATTGTCAGCACGCGTCTTCATCGGCAAGCCTGAAACGCAACGGCTTATTCGGCAAGGTCGGCCTGATCGACGAGATCTGCCGGCACCGGTCCGTCGTAATCGCTCCCGTACGCGCCGGGAGCGGGCCGCCGCGTACGGGCCAGCGCCCGCTCACCGGGCGCCAGCCGCCGAGCCGTGGCCAGGAACGCGGTGTGCCCCGATGACATGTGCGACGGTCGCACGGCCAAACCTTCCAGATGCCAGATGCGCTCCATGTTCTCCCAGGCACGCGGCTCGGTGAATCCTCCGTGTGCCCGCAGTGTCTCCACGAACCTCGAAAGCTGGGGTGTCGTCGTCACGTAGGCGCACACTATTCCGCCGGGTCGTAGGCGAGCGCCGGCCAGATCCACACACGTCCACGGATCGACCAAGTCGAGGATCATGCGGTCGATATTCCATTCCCGCATCTGTGTGCGCACGTCGCCGACGGTCAAACGCCACGATCGGATCGACGTTCCGTAAATCTGTTCTACGTTCTGCTGACACGTCCGTGCGAAATCCTCGCGCAGCTCATAGGAACTCAGGTGCCCGTCGGGGCCCAGTGCCCGTAAAAGAAAATTAGTGAGGCTCCCCGATCCGGCGCCGGCTTCCACGACGCGCGCGCCGGGGTAAATATCTGCCATCACGATGATCTGAGCGGCGTCCTTGGGATAGACGATCGCCGCTCCCCTGGGCATGGACACGGCGTATTCATGCATCAGCGGCCGGAAAACCTGATACTGGTGGCCGAGGCCGCTTTCGATAATGATCCCTTCGGGCCGGCCGATAATGTCATCGTGATTGACCTGTCCGCGATTGGTGGAAAACTCCTCACCGGCGCGCAGGCACAGATTGTGCCTGCGGCCCTTGGCATCGGTCAGCCGGACCCATTCGCCCACGTCCAGGATCTGCCGGTCTGTCATGACGCTCCTTCCTTGTACGCGCGGGCAACCCGGTCCGATGTTAGTGCGCCGATGAGATGTCCTGACTCGTCGCGTACGCCGTAGCGTGCGCTCGGTTGCGCGGACATGGCGCGGAGCAATTCGGCGCCGGCCAATTCGATGTTTAACGCCGGCAGCTGCGCATCGGCGGGGACGGCCGGTTCGATGAGTCGCCGGACGCTGATGCGTGACAGGGCCCGGTCCCGATGTGCTTGTTCGAGCCCCGTCGACGAACCCACCCATAGGAATGCCGCAATCAGGCCGGCAACCACCAGGTCGATGCCGTTTACGGGCAAGCCGAGCACAAATGCAAGCAACGCCACAACGATCACGGCGACCGCCAGTGCGCGGCCGGCCCACGACGCCCAGATCCCCCCGGTAATCCGGCTGCCTGATAACGCCCAAACCAGGGCGCGGAAGACGCGTCCGCCGTCTAAGGGGTAACCGGGCAAGAGATTCACTAACCCGATCAGCACATTGACGATCACCAATAGATACAGCACCGCGGCAGCGGCACCCGCGGCGGCAGCGGCCACGATCCAGGCGATGCCGGCGACCGCAAACGTCGCCAGCGGGCCGACAATCGAAACCCAGAATTCCTGGGCCGGCGTATCGGTATCGCCGCGAATGGAAGTCTGGCCACCCATGGCATGCAGCGTGACCGATTCAACCTCCATCCCGTACATCCGCGCGACAGCCAGATGCGCTAGCTCATGTGCGAACACGGACACGTACAAGGCGAGCACGAATCCGGCGGCCTGGAGATATCCGGAATGGCCGAACACGGCCAACCGGGGAGCAAACAGGCCGATCAGGACGACCGCGGCCACGATCAACGTCGGACTGAACCGGAATTCCACACCGGCAATCCGGCCGAGAGTCCACGCTCCCCGAGCACGCGCCCGCCGTTGTGTCATATGGGTAACTTACCCGGCCGTGTATCTGCCCGATGTCACCGCAGCGATCTAGAATCGGGGCATGTCTGTTCGCTCCGGAAGCCTGTCGCCGAGCCGCGCCAATGATTTCACCACGTGTCCCTTACTGTACCGATTTCGCTCCATCGATAAACTCCCCGAACCGCCCACGCCGGTCATGGTGCGCGGGACCCTCGTGCACGCGGTGCTGGAAGTCCTGTTCGACGATCCGGCGCCCGAACGCACGCTTCGGCGGGCCCACGAACTTCTCGAACCCAGCTGGCATAGTTTACGCGCCGGCGACCCGCGCCTTGACGAACTCTTCGGGCCCGAGCAGGCCGCAGAGGAATCTCAATGGCTGGCCGGCGCCGCGCAGCTACTGCGTACATATTTCAATCTGGAAGACCCGCGCACCCTGGAACCCGACCGGCGCGAGCTGCGGGTTCATTGGCAGGCCTCGCCGACCCTGACGTTACGCGGCATTGTCGATCGCTTTGACGTGGCCGCCGACGGTCGTACGCGGATCGTCGATTACAAGACCGGAAAATCACCCGGAGACAGATTCATAGGCGAGGCCATGTTCCAGATGCGCTTCTACGCGCTCGTGCTGTGGCAGTCCACAGGAGTGATGCCGTCGGTGTTGCAATTGATGTATCTCGGAGACGGTGAAGTCATTTCCTATGAACCCACGCGGCATGAGCTCGATATGACTCGGCGGCGCATTGACGCCCTATGGCAGGCAATCAGTACGGCAAAGGCGCAGCAAGATTTCCGGCCGCGACGCAATGCCTTGTGCCGCTGGTGTCATTTCCAGGACCTTTGTCCCGAGTGGGGCGGCACCCCTCCCCCGTATCCCGCATAACCGTGTACGCCATGGCGTGCCCATGCGACCCGGCAGCCGTAAGATCGTAGGCTATGGGTGTGGACGCCGATAACGCACCATTGCGTGACCCGTGGGTGATCGCCGCTTTTGAAGGCTGGGGCGATGCCGCCGACGCATCGGTTGACGCCATCGACCATATTTTAAAGATCTGGGACGGAAACCTGCTGGCCGAGCTCGATCCCGACGAATTCTACGATTTTCAGTTCAATCGCCCTCTGCTGGACCGAGGCTTCGACGAAAATTTAGACATATTCACCGATCCGTCGACGGCTGAACGGATGATTTGGGGCACCACGTCGGTATATGCGGTTCGGCTTCCTTCGGCCCGGCATGACCTGCTGATAGTCCGCGGCATCGAACCCAATATGCGGTGGCGGCGCTTTTGCACCGAGCTGTTAGATATCGCCTCGGCCGCGGGAGCCGAGCATCTGATCATCTTGGGCTCCCTGCTGGCCGATACGCCGCATTCATTGCCCGTGCCCATTAGCGGGGAGTCCGTCGGTATTAGTTTGCCCATGGGCACAGAGGACTCTGATTACGGCGGTCCGGTCGGGATCGGAACGGTCTTGAAACTTATGGCACGGGACCGGGGTCTGGCAACCGCCTCGTTATGGGCCGGAATCCCGCACTACGTGGGCGACCCGCCGTGCCCGAAGGCCACATTGGCGCTGCTGTCGTGCCTGGAAGACATTACCGGGTTGACCATCGATCCGGCTGATCTGATCGAAATGAGCGCCGCCTGGCAGTACGGGGCAGAAGGTTTGGTCTCCTATGACTTGGATCTGGCCGAGTACGTGCGAGAGCTTGAATCAGAACGCGAGCAAATCGATCTTCCCGAAGCGACCGGCGATGCCATCGCCCGCGAGTTCGAACGTTATTTACGCCGGCGCAAAGATCAGTGAGTAACGTCCACGCCCAATAGCGCGTCTATCGCCGCCGCCACGTCGCCGGGCGCATTGTTGTCGGTACCGGTATGTTGCGTCCAAGCGTCGACCGCCCGCAGCGCTCGAGGGGTATCTAGGTCGTCGCTTAAGGCGGCGCGAACCTCGTCGATGACCGCTTGCGCCGGACCCGCCGCCGGGCGGGCCACCGCCGCACGCCACCGTTCAAGACGATTCTGTCCGTGGTCCAGACTCGAATCGAACCATTCCCAATCGCTTCGGTAATGCTGCGCCAAGATCGCCAAGCGTATCGCCATGGGATCGGCTCCCCGATCGCGCAGACGCGATACGAGCTCTAGATTTCCCTTGGACTTCGACATTTTTTCACCGTGGAACGCCACCATGCCCGAATGCACATAGTCTTTGGCGAACTCTTCTCCGGTCCCGACCCGGCCCTGTGCCGCCGACATCTCATGGTGTGGGAAGGCCAGATCGCTGCCGCCGCCCTGGATGTCGAAGTTCGCGCCGAGATACTCCAAGGCTATGGCGGCACACTCGATATGCCAGCCCGGCCGGCCGCGTCCGAACGGACTGTCCCATGCCGGCTCGCCGGCGACTTCGGCCTTCCACAACAGACAATCAAAGGGATCGTCTTTGCCGGGTCGTTCGGGATCACCGCCGCGATCTGCAAACACCTCAAGCATGGCCGCGCTATCGAAACCCGAAACTGATCCGAACTCATCGTCGTGCCGGACCCGGAAGTACAGATCATCGTCCACCCGATACACGGCCCCGGCGGCTTGGAGCTTCTCGATCAGGTCGATGACCAGATCGACGGTCTCAACCGCGCTCACGAAATGGTCCGGCGGAATGACCCGCAATGCTGCCATATCTTGACGGAATAACTCGGTTTGCGACTGCGCGAGCTCCTGCCAATCGACGCCGTCGGCCCGCGCACGTTCCAGCAAGGGATCATCGATATCGGTTACGTTCTGGGTGTAGTTCACGGCAATACCGCGATCACGCCACAAGCGCACAATGAGATCAAAGGCCACGTACGTGGCGGCGTGGCCCAGATGCGTTGCGTCATACGGGGTGATGCCACACACGTACATCCGCGCCGTGCCGGGCGGGTCGGCATTTTCGACCCGCTTCTGCGCTACGTCGTAAATCCGAAGCCCGGGACCGTAGCCCAATCCGCGGTCGGGCAAAGCGGGAACGTGCACGCTAGACCAAGAACGCATGCTTCGAGCGTATCGGCCCGTGTTTCATGAGCCGCGGGCAGCTACCGGCACCGTTTTGTGGGTTTTGGTTTAGCCTTGCTGTATGTTGACGCGACGGCTCGGATCCTCCGGTCTACAGGTCTCGTGTTACGGGCTGGGCACCATGGAGTGGGGCGAGGATGTAGACGAATTCGATGCCGCAGAACAGCTGGCCGCATTCGTCGATCACGGCGGAACCCTGGTAGATACCGCTCCGATCTACGGCGGCGGCGCTGCTGAGCCGCTGATCGGGACGCTGCTGGCAAAATCCGGACTGCGCGAACGGATCGTACTGGCATCCAAGGCGGGACTCAGGCAAAGCCCCGACGGCATCGTCCGTGACACCTCTCGCCGTTGTCTGCTCGATCAGCTTGATGCCTCGCTGGAGCTCCTGGGAGTCGACCATCTGGATCTGTGGCAGGTCCACGTATGGGATGACGGCGCCCCGATCGACGAAACGCTTTCGGCGCTGGAGTACGCGGTACGCACCGGTCGTGCCCGCTATGTCGGCGTCGGCAACTACCGCGGCTGGCAAACGTCCTACGCCGCAGCCCGATTGATGTCGCGTCCGGAGGGTTTGCAGCTGGCCGGGACGCAGGTGGAATACTCGCTGGTACGGCGGGATATCGAACGCGAGGTGGTACCGGCGGTCGCTCATGCTCAGATGGGAGTGATTGCCTGGTCGCCGATGGGCCGCGGAATTCTGACCGGCAAATATCGCGGCGGAACTCCTCGCCAGTCGCGCGGCGCCGGTGGACCATTCGAATATTTCATTCGCCCGTACCTGAACGGCGAACGCGACGGCGTTGTCGAGGCCGTGGCTCGCGCCGCCGAGGGTTTAGAGGTCTCTATGCCGGCAGTGGCTCTGGCCTGGGTCCGCGACCGCCCGTCGGTCAGCAGCGTGCTACTGGGAGCCTCGAGCGTCGACCAATTGCGTTCCAATCTCGAAGCCGCGGATCTTACCGTGCCCGATGAGATCCGCGAGGCGCTCGACGACGTGTCCAAAGGTTTTCGCTGATGGAGTACGAATACAAACGCCTCGTGTTCGGTCGCCACGAGTCACGCGGGGCCGTGCGCCGGCTGCTGACCGAGGTAGCCGAATACCAGGGCTGGGAGCTGGATCGGTTGCGCATCGAACGATCGGGGAACCGCACCGTCATGCTGCGACGGAAGATAATCCGTATGCGCCGCACCGCGTGATCGTTACAGCTGATCCAGGAGACGGTCCATTACCCGGGTTCCGAATTCGAGCGCGTCGAGCGGCACGCGCTCATCGACGCCGTGGAAAAGCGCGGTGAAGTCCAAATCCGCGGGCAGGCGCAGGGGCGTGAAACCGTACGAGGTGATTCCTAGCTTGTTCCAGGCTTTGGCGTCGGTGCCGCCCGACATGAGGAACGGCGCCACATGTGCTTCCGGGTCCTGGCTGTGGAGCGCTAACGTCATCGCGTCCACCAGATCGCCCTCGAACGGAAATTCCAGCGCGGTGTCGGTGACCAGGGGCTCGACTGCCACGCGGGGCCCCACCACATCGCGAACCGCATCGTGGAATGTGTCCTCTTCCCCGGGCAGATAACGCCCGTCGACATAGGCGTGTGCGCTCGCGGGTACGACATTGTGCTTGTAACCGGCTTCCAGCATGGTGGCGTTCGTGGTATTGCGGATGCCGGCTCCGATCATGCGGACGGCCGGCCCGAATTCCTGAAGGACTTCCCGCGCATCTGTCGCCGTCGATCCGGTCAGTTCGCGGACCTTGCCGATGAGCGACTCCATCGACGGTCCGATGCGTTCGGGCCACGGGTGCTCTGACAGCGCGACGACCGCGTGTGCCAGGTGGTTGAGCGCGTTGTCGTCGTGGCGCATGGACCCGTGCCCGGCCGGCCCGGTCGCGGTCAGTCGCATCCACGCGATGCCCTTCTCCCCCGACTCGATCACGTAAAGCCGTTTGCCGCCGACGTGCGTGGAAAACCCGCCGACCTCCCCGATTGCCTCGGTACAGCCGTCGAAGTACTCGCGGTGGTGTTCGGCCAGCCAATGTGCCCCTTTGGCGCCGCCGGCTTCCTCGTCGGCCGTGAACGCGAGGGTGATCGGCCGGTCGGGGATCCGGCCCGCGCACTGGCGTGCGCGCACCACCGTCAACAGCATGGCGTCGAAGTCTTTCATATCGACCGCTCCCCGGCCGTACAGATAGCCGTCGACGATCTCGGCCGCGAACGGGGGGACGCTCCATTCTGAGGCGTCGGCGGGCACAACGTCCAGATGTCCGTGCAACACGAGGCCGGGCTTTGAGCTGTTCTGATTACCCCAGCGCGCGACGACGCTGGCTCGTCCGGGCTCGGACTCCAGGATGACGGCGTTGATCCCCACCTCCTCGAGCGCGCCGGCGACGTACTCGGCCGCTTTGCGTTCGCCGGGCCCGGAGGAATCACCGTAATTCGTGGTATCTATGGCAATGAGGTCTCGGCAGATCTGCACTGTCTCGGCGGTGTCCATGTGACCGATCCTACGGACCGCTGGCAGACTCGTGCGACCGCTGCCGGCCAGGCCTTTGGATTTTCCCGGATTCGCAGCAGAAAATTGAGATAGACGACACCTTCGAAATACGGGTTTTCGCAAAAAACGGAGCTATACTTGAGATGTGTCACGTCTAGTTCATCTTTTTCGTTCCAGTGCCGGGGCCACCGGCGGCGTGATCGTTGGCGTGTGTCTGGTGCTGAGCATCCTGCTCAATAATCTGCGAACCGGCATTGTCACGGGGCTGGTGGTATGCGGTTTCGCCGCGCTAGCGTTTGCCCTCATTGATATCGGGCGTCCGCATAACCACGATCACCACACCGGCTGACCGCGCGAAGGCCATCGAATACGGGTGCCTGACGCGTTCATCGCCGGATTACCGAAAGCCGAGCTGCACGTCCACCTGATCGGCGCGGCTTCGCCCGACACGGTAGCCGGCCTGGCATCGCGCTATCACACGTCGGTGCCCGAAGATCCTCGGCTGCTCAGCGAATACTTCACCTTCCGCGACCTATCGCATTTCACCGAGGTGTATCTGGCGGTAGCCGATCTTGTCCGTACCGCCGATGACCTATGGTCTATGACCTACGGTGTGGCCCGTGATTTGGCCGGCCAGAACGTGCGCTACGCGGAGGTGACATTAACGCCGTATACATCCGTCGAGCGCGGGATTGCCGGCGAAGCGTTCTGCGAAACGGTCGAAGACGCGCGCCTGGCGGCCGCGCGCGATTTCGGTATCGCGCTGCGCTGGTGTTTCGATGTTCCCGGTGAATTCGGTGTAATCGCTGCCGAGTCGACGCTCGCGCTGGCCCGCACGTGCCGGCCAGACGGTTTGGTTAGATTCGGCCTGGGCGGACCCGAAGAAGGCGTCCCGCGTGCGCAATTCGGCCCGTATTTCCAGCAGGCGCGAGCCGAAGGCCTGTACGCGACTCCGCACGCCGGTGAAGTTACCGGTGCGCAGGCCGTGTGGGATGCGGTCCGGTGCTTGAACGCCGACCGGATCGGCCACGGCATCGGTGCCGCCGCCGATCGGGAGCTCATGGAGTATCTGTCCGGCCAAGAGATCGCCTTGGAGATTTGCC
>Ga0209487_1000777_pt1 | contig 28191 bp, 21 predicted proteins | sample Poulit2012_FD_187524 | JGI IMG/M metagenome (GOLD analysis project Ga0209487, IMG submission 187524) | Agricultural soil microbial communities from Georgia to study Nitrogen management - Poultry litter 2012 (SPAdes) (version 2) | ecosystem: Environmental > Terrestrial > Soil > Agricultural land...
TTGACTGCCGATGAAGCCGCCGGACTGCAGACGCTGCGCCTGCTTCTGAACACTCCGCACACAGTTACCGGAGTGATCACCGCCCCGAAGAACAGATCCATCCATGATCTGGCTGTTCAGAACAACCTCCCTGTTTATGAGGCCTCCTGCCTCTGTCAGGGCCATTTTGCTGAACAGCTTCGGCAGGACCGGGTGGATATCCTGCTCAATGTGCATCTGCTGCGGATTATTCACCCGGAGGTGGTGGCAGCACCCCGTATCGGAGCCTTCAACCTGCATCCGGGGCCTCTGCCCGATTATGCTGGTCTGAACACTCCGAGCTGGGCCATCTTTCAGCAGGAGAAAGAGTTCGGTGTCACACTGCACTGGATGGATCCCGGAATTGATACCGGACCGGTGGCTTACCGCTCTTCCCTGTCTGTACGGCCGCGGGATACAGGTCTGACGCTGAGTGTGCGCTGTGCCTCTGCAGGTCTGAAACTGATTGCTGAACTGATTGATGAGCTTTCGAAGGAGCACCCGCAGGTTCCGTCTGAACCACAGGTGCCTGCACACCGCAGATATTACGGAAAGGATGACCGGCCAATGGGCGGGTATATTGACTGGCACCGTCCGGCCTCGGTGATTGATGCTTTGATGCGCTCCTACACCTATGCGCCCTATCCTTCACCCTGGGGATACCTGAAGACCATCTATAATGGAGAAACTGTGGAGATTGGAGCGCTCTCTGCTCTTGACCAGATTGCCAGATCACAACCTGGAAGGGTAGAGGCTCTCGGGGAGAGGGGTGTGGATGTGGCTTCTGAGGATCGGTTGATCAGGATAACGGCGTGCCGGCTGGAGGGAGAGGAGGTTGCTCCATCATCTCTCTTTGATCTTGATGGCCAGTTCACCTGCCCCGGGGTGGAGATCGGTCTGACGGGGACCGGATCCTGAGTGACCGGACCGGTCTCTATTTTCGGTATGGGTTCGACGTCGTCTGGATGGTCTGCCACGTTCATCTCCGCCCCCGCCTGTCACCTCCTCATATTTCGCCCGGATGGAGTCGGGGATGGGTTCAAATGTGATGGTTCGGCGGAAAAGGAACCAGTGATCCCTTCTCAATACATAGGGGGCGAAGCCGGAGCGCTTGCACCCTTTGAGAGACGGTACATTCTCTATATCTACAAACGTGATTGTGTAGCGCGCTCCCATCTCAGTGGCCTTCTCTGCAATGCGTGACATGGCGGCTGGCATGATGCGCAATCCCCTGTAATCGGGATGCATGAAGGCAGCTTCCAGAAGGGCTTCATCAGGGTTCAGTGTGGGGAAGGTGTCGCCGAACAGGGCCCTGATCTTGTGATTCTGATCATGCCCTGACAGCCACTGCATGTAGCAGGGCTCGTTCTCTTTTGTGACTGTTATATAGCAGGTCTGCAGGTCTGCTCTGAGCATCATCTCCCGTTGCTGAACGATTCGCGGCCACTTTTTTGAGATCTCTCCGTTTCCGGTGAGCTTCCGGAAGTCACCATCCTCCAGAGGACGGACCGAAACGGGAATCCGTGCATCCGGGGGTTCAAACGGAATCTCGAGATCCCGGCGGAGGCCGACCGACAGAGAGCATGATTTGAGACGTTTTCTCAACTCTTCAAGGAAGATTCTGAAGTGCCCCTCCTTCAGCAATCTGATTCCATTGGCCAGTGACCTGAATCGGATGGTAAAATTGGAGAGCATGTCTTGTCGATCTTGTTCTGCAGGTCGTGCTTTTCACATGATCACAAGATATCTCATCCGGGAATCTTCGTCGGTAGTGAAAAGTTGCAAGATCATGTCCGGGATTTTATGGGGCCTGTGTGATAATTTTGAGTGATAATTCTTTGTGATAAAAGGAGACAGTCCGTTTCCAGACAGACCTTCTTTCATGGAGTCTGCAGTCCGGCTTTGTTCACTCGTTGCCGGGCGGTGATTCTGTGAGGAGCAGAGTTCCAGTCAGACGGTTCTCCCGGATGGGTCAGTCATCCAGCACCTGATCGATCAGCTCGATCATGTTCTCGTAGGCTTCATCCATGCTCTCACCCTGCGCTGAGAGCGTGCGGCCACTCTGGTTCTTTGCAGTGACCTCAACCCCTCCGGCTCTCTGGTGCCCGCCTGATACCTCAAATCCCCGATACCCCTGATCTTTCAACATGTTGATCCTCTCGTGAAATACAGAATCAAGGCCTCTGTCCATCTCCTCATCCATAACTTAACCCTCCTTAAAATTAACCGTTTTGAAGTAGTGTTCAGACCTCTGGAAATTCGCGTTCAGACAAAGCTGTCTCCCGAAGTAATCCCTTCAGAAGTAGTACCGGATGCCAAAGGCACCGTTACCCGACAGATTCGTGTCAGGAGTAAGATCAAGAATCGGAACAGCCTCTACAAACAGATCGAGCGGTACCCCTCCGATAATGTAGTTCAGGCCAAGCGGGACCCGGATTCCTACCTCCGGATCGTCCGCGAAGATGATGCGTCCACCGATGCCGTAATAGAATGCGAGTCTCCCGCTGTCGACATTGCTGAACCAGGAGTGATGGAGGTAGTCAAGGTGGAGATGGAGAGACTCATTCCGGCCGGAGAGGGACCAGGCGGCACCGACTCCGAAGGCGGAGCGGTCACTTGTCCACGATTTGACGGAGACACCTGTCGGCTCTCCGACCATGACTCCGATACCGAAGTTGCCTCCGGCGCCACTGCTGGTCTGGGCGCGTGAGGTGTCGGGTTTGAGTCCGATCAATGTGATGATGAAGGCGATTGCAGCTAGCTGAAGTGTCAGTTTCATATCTGTGATATTTTTAATCTCTCTCGACTTTAAGTCGGTCTGTTCTGATTATTGAGATTCTAATTTTTATGAGGCTCTGTTCTGCCTGTGTAGACACTGTACTGCCTGTCGTATGTCTGTGCACAACTCTGTATGCCCACTAATGTATGCCCACTAACAAAAAAAATGCCTGCATCGACTCCGTGGCTCGGGCCGATGCAGGGAGTGACAGTTTTGCCTATGGCCCTGGTTGGTCTATCGGGGAAGACGCGGGTGTGGCACCAGAGGGAACTCTCCGGTAAGCGTCTTCAGAAAAGCAACCAGCTGGTCGACCTCCTCTTCCGTAAATTGCAGGTTCACCTGGCTCTCACCCATAATTCGTACGGCATCTTCGAGAGTTTCGGCTGAACCATCGTGGAAGTAGGGATAGGTCAGCTCCACGTTCCTGAGCGGAGCGACACGGAAAACGTACTTGTCTGCTTCGCGTCCTGTGACATCAAATCGCCCGAGGTCTGCACCCTCACGTTCGGCAGCGTGTGTAAACGGCATGAAGGAGCGACCTCCCAGCAGGGGTCCGTTGTGGCAACTTGCACATCCACTCTCCTTGAACAGCTCAAAGCCGGCGATCTCCTGTTCAGTCAGAACGTCCTCTCCTTCGAGGTAGTGGTCGAACGGTGATCCGTGAGTGATGAGTGTCCGCTCAAACGTTGCAATGGCTTTGGCCACATTGTCGAAAGTGAAAGGCTCCTCCTCATCGGGGAAAGCCTCTTCAAAGAAGGGGCGATACCCGCTGATCTCCAGACGCTCCATCGCCTCCTCTGCCGTCAGGTCCATCTCGACATGCTCCTGGATCGGGCCGACAGCCTGCTCTTCAAGGGTGGCAGCCCGGCCATCCAGAAATTGGGAGTTCAGGAAGGCTGCATTAAAGACCGTCGGGGTGTTTCGCGGCCCCAGCCGGCCCTGTTCACCGATGGCGACATCCCGGTGATCCACACCGGCCGCACCTACAACGTGACAGCTGTTACATGAGATGATGCCGGAACGGGAGAGCCTCGGTTCAAAGAAGAGCATATGACCGAGATCGATCTTCTCCTCCGTCATGGGGTTGTCTTCAGGCACCGGAGCTTCCGGGGGAATGGGCTCAAACAGTGCAGAGATCCGATCATCACGGAACTCCTCCCCTTCCTGGCCGTCACCGGATTCGCAGCTCACGAAGAGAAGAAATGAGGTTATGGTCAGAGTGAGAACAGAAAGAAGAATCAGGGGTGGACGCATGGATAACCTTATTGCTTTACAGTTAACGGTTGTGGCACCCGATCATGCTTCAAATATAGCGCTTTAATACCTGTAGACAAAGGGAGGCAGTCTGTCGTTCCACCTATCCCCCAAGCACCTCCGGCAGTCAAAACCGGGATTCCAGACGCTTCGGGGACGTAAATGGATTACGGTTCAGCCAGCTATCGGGAGACTCGATCAGCAGGACAGGCGTCTTGATCTGCCATGTATTTATAACACATTATATAGCGGTTCGTTCCGTTCAGTTCATCGTTAATTGGATATGCGTTTTGTATAAAAAAATGAGACCTTAAGCGTTACTCTTCTAATATCACAAACATGTAACCATGCAAAATCTCTTCACAGGAAGCTGGATGTTCTTTCAGGCTGAAGCGGCTCAATACCCGGAATGGATGCCGGCATTTTTGCAGATCGATTGGGTTCAGGCAGTGATCGGCCTGGCTCTCGTTGGGGCCGTCGCGTATACAGCTCATCTGCTGCTCAGAAATGTATTTCTCAGACTGATTCAGTCCCTGGTCAAGCGCAGCCCGATTCAGTGGGATGATGTGCTATTTAAAAACAAGGTGCCACAGCGGGCACTGATGCTGATACCACTGATCATCACCCGTCTGGGCCTGGAGATGGTCCCGGGGATGTCTGCCGGTTTTGAAGGGTTTCTGCAGCGACTGGTCATTGCTACAATGATCCTGGTGGTGGTCAGGGTCATCGACGCCACTATCACAACCCTGCACGACTTCTACCAGAAGCTGCCGATGGCCGAGAGGAGGCCGATCAAGAGCTACATACAGCTCGTCAAGGTGTTTATCTATGCCATCGGGATCATCTTCATGGTGGCACAGCTGATGGATCAGTCGCCATGGTACTTCCTGAGTGGTCTGGGTGCAATGACCGCAATCCTCATGCTGATTTTTCAGGACACGATTCTCTCTCTGGTGGCCAGCGTTCAGCTGACCAATAATGACCTGGTGAGGGTGGGGGACTGGATCGAGATGCCTCAATTCAATGCAGACGGTGATGTCATCGACATTGCCCTGAACACTGTGAAGGTCCAGAACTGGGACAAGACAGTGACGGTGATTCCCACCCATAAATTCCTGGAGAACTCATTCCGTAACTGGCGGGCCATGTTTGACGGTGGCGGACGGCGTATCAAGCGCTCGATCCACATCAACTCCTCCACCATCCGGTTCCTGACGGACGAAGAGATCGCTCACTTCTCCAAGTTCAGGTTGCTGCAAGAGTATATGGATAACAAGTCGCTGGAGCTTCAGGAGCACAACTCCCGGAATGGGGCAGATATGACTATTCCGGCCAATGCACGGCTTCTGACCAATATCGGGACCCTGCGGGCCTATATCATCGCCTATATCAAGAACCATCCCGGGATCCATCCTAACCTGACACAGATGGTTCGACAGCTGGAGCCGACTCCGGAAGGTGTGCCGATCGAGATCTATACGTTTACCAACGATACACGCTGGGTCTACTATGAAGGTATCCAGGCCGATATTTTTGACCACATTCTGGCGATTATCCCGGAGTTCGGCCTGAGGGTTTATCAGAGGCCGTCAGGCTATGATCTGGACGGAGTGGTGAGGGAGAGTGCCTCCTGAACGTGCTCCCGGTTCAAGTACCTGTTCTCGATATAAGAGCCTCCTAACTCAGAGGAGCCATTCGATCAGAGGAGCCATTCGATCGGCAGTTTGGAGACCAGATAGATCCAGATCTTGTGATACCAGGCCATGCCCGGCTCCCTTTGATGGATCTTGATCTCGCCTTCACTTCTCTCGATCCACTCAAGCTTTCCGTCTTTACCGAGCCTGACCTCGTAGGAGGCAGGCGGAACGGTCTCTTCAAAGATGGTGGCTGTTCCCTCTGCCAATTCCCGGCTGTCTATAAGAGCTCCCATCTCTGTATTGAGGTGTGTGGAGCGCGGGTCGAAATTGTGGGAACCGACATAGACCTTCTCTCTGTCGATGCTGAACGTCTTGGCATGCAAGCTCGCACGTGAACGTCCGGTTATTGAGAGGTCTGGAGACCGACCGGTTGGGTTTCCGGCGGACTGCTTCAATTCGTAGATCCTCACTCCTGCTTTCAGAAGCTCCTTCCGGTACTTTCTGTAGCCGGTATGAACAATGGGGACATCGGTTGCTTCAAATGCGTTGGTCAGTACACAAATTTCCACTCCCTGTCGTCTTAACCGCTTAAAGTAGTCGGTTCCCCATCTCCCTGGTATAAAGTAAGGCGCCACCAGGAGAAGCTCCTTTTCAGGAGTTGCAGAGAGCTGTGACAGACGGTGCTGCATCAGCACTTTTTGCTCTTTGCCGGCGCCTTTTGCAGGGTCGTCACTGATCAGCTGCGCCTGCGTCTTCTCAACGTCCAGCTGACTGAGTGTCGATCCGTATGGAGACTGTTTGAGGCTGTTGAGATAGGCCCGGGCTTCCGGATCGCTGTCGAGAATGGATGTATCACGGTTGGGCCGGTTCTGTAGCTGTTTCATTCTGCTGCCCATGACTTCGCCGACAGGCAGAGAGGAGGGGCAAGACCAGTACTTGTCGAAATCGGCCGAAATGTCTCTGACGATTGCGCCTGTCACCAGGACATCCAGATCGATGAAGTAGAGCCCTCTGCCAGCATTGAAGTAGGCGTCACCGATGTTTCTCCCGCCTATAATGGAGGCCTGTTCATCTGCAGTTAGTGACTTGTTGTGCATTCGCCGGTTCACCCGGTGGAAATCGGTCACATAGTTGAGCAGCCGGAAACGGCGATTCCGCATAGGATTAAAAAGGCGGATGTCAATTCCGTCAACGGCCTGGAGTCGTGCAAGTACCTGATCCAATCTGGCTGTGTTGTTGTCATCCAGAAGCAGGCGGACAGCCACTCCGCGTTCTGCTGCACGTACGAGTGCTTCGAACAGCAGGCGGCCCGTCAGGTTGTACTCCCAGATATAGTACTGGATATCCAGGGTAGAAACGGCATTCTCAACAAGCATCATCCGTGCAGCAAATGCATCATGACCTTGCGCCAACTGGACAAATCCACTCTGCTGATCTTGCTGGAACGAAGCCATTGAAGGTTCCGGCGTGGGAGACGACTTTTCTTCCCTATGTTCTTCCATATGTCCTTCCCTTTGTCCTTCCCTATGTCAGCGTGTGGTCAAAGATTTGAAAAACGGGAAGTTATCCATCCTTTATATCTCAAAACAGAGGAACTTTGTTGCAGCCAGATATCGCTACAGGCGCAGATCTTCTATAGATCCTTCAACATGTTAGACGTCGTTGAAAAGAGGTTGATTCAGTAAATATCAGAATCACGACTGTAGATCGTTCTTGTCAGCAGTAGCTCTTCCGAGTGGCACTTTTCATCTGATTGAAGCATATTACAGAGGTTCAGGCAAATTGAAATGCTACTGCTTTGGCTCAACACACAATTCCAAGCCTCCGGCCAATCCATTTACTCACTATAAAACGACGTACCCATGAATAGCAAAGACAACCGTACCATGAATATCTCCCGCCGGGATTTTTGTAAAAGAACAACACTTGCTGCGGGGGGAGGCCTGCTCCTCTCCAGTCTGCCGATAGGCGCAAGTGCGCATGTTGCGGGAAGCGGTACGCTGAAAATTGCCCTGATCGGGTGTGGAGGGCGTGGTACCGGTGCTGCCAATATGGCGTTGAGTGCTGATGATGATGTGAAGCTGGTGGCCATGGCTGATGCATTCCGCGACAGACTGGATGACAGCTACAGCAGACTGAGCGAGCGCTATGGAGACAGCGGAAAGTTAGATGTTCCGGAGGAGCATAAATTCACCGGATTCGGTGCCTATCGCGAAGCTATCAAGCTGGCTGATGTCGTCATTCTCGCCAGTACACCGGGTTTCCGACCGGAACACTTCGAGGCGGCTGTGGAGGCTGGCAAACATATTTTCATGGAGAAGCCGGTAGCGACAGATGTTCCGGGTGTAAGACGTGTGCTTGAAGCTGGCAAGCGGGCACAGGAGAAGAGTCTGAATGTTGTGGTAGGTCTCCAGAGACACTACCAGAACAACTATCGGGAAGTGGTTCAGAGAGTAAAAAATGGAGATGTCGGGGACATCCTCTCAGGACAGGTCTACTGGAACAGTGGCGGGGTCTGGGTGCGTGAGCGCCAGCCTAATCAGACAGAGATGGAGTATCAGATGAGAAACTGGTACTACTTCAACTGGTTGTGTGGCGACCATATCCTTGAGCAGCATATCCACAACATTGATGTTGCCAACTGGTTCATCGGCGAGTATCCCGAATCGGCTCAGGGAATGGGTGGCCGCGAGGTCAGAAATGGACCGGATCATGGACAGATTTTCGATCACCACTTTGTAGAGTTCACCTATCCGTCCGGAGCGGTAATTGCCAGTCAGTGCCGCCACCAGCCCAATACGATGAGTCGTGTGGATGAGGTCTTCCAGGCAACCGGGGGCACTATCTATACCGATGGCAACGGTGCCGGTGAGCTGAAGGCGAGAGGCGGAAGAACCCTCTACACCCATAATGCGTCATCGGATCCCAACCCGTATCAGCAGGAGCTGGATGAACTTTTCGCCTCGATCCGCAAGGGTGAAGTGATCAACGACACTGAAAACGGCGCAAAGAGTACACAGACAGCGATCATGGGACGCATGGCGACCTATACCGGCCAGGTCATCTCATGGGATGAGGCTATGGCATCCAATCAGGTTCTTGTACCTGCAGAGAGTGAGCTCGACTGGAGTGCAAATCCTCCCGTCATGCCAGACAGCGATGGCCGCTATCCGGTGCCGGTTCCTGGTGAAACCACGCTCGTCTGAGGCGGTCTGCTTCATTACTGAACAGTGCCTGTACATCTCTGTAAGCAGGCACTGCCGGTTTGAGCCGGGGGAACCCAGAGCAGTTGGGTCATTCGTGAGTGGTCACATGTTGTTTGTGAGTAACTCTGTATGTGTGGCTCCATACCCATACATGTAGAGCTCCTATGGTAATTCCTGACGAGTCGCTACGTTAACCAAAATGGGGTGACACGTTGAGAGGTTTGATGTTCAGGCCCCTTTTAGGATGGAAATGTGAAGTGAGCTGAACCGTACCGAGATGAGCAATCAACAACTGGAGTACCGACTCAAAGCCCGAAATATTCAACCGACAGCGATGCGCCTGCTTGTGCTGCAGGTTCTACAGCAGCAGAATGAGGTGATCAGCCTGGCAGATCTTGAGGAGTCCCTGTCACGATCAGACAGGACCACGCTCTACCGGACGCTGAAGACGTTTCAGGAGCACGGGCTGGTTCATCAAGTGTATGACGACAGTGGCAATGCACGCTACGCACTCTGCAGCGATGATTGCAGCTGCTCCTATCCTGATGATATCCATGTCCATTTTCTCTGCACTGCCTGTGACCGCACCTACTGCATGGAGGAGCTCGCTATTCCGGATATGCCACTGCCCGAGAACTTCAGGCCGGATTCCGCCAGTTTCGTGATTCGTGGCGCCTGCTCTTCCTGTACTCAAGCCATGTCCTGAAAACGAACCTCACAACTTATTCTCCATGATCCGTTCTCATCTCCTTAAGACACTGCTCCTTGCACTCCCTCTGGCACTGATAATACAGCCGATTCCGGTAGAGGCCCAGGATCAGTGGCAGGAAGTTGAGACGGAGACTCACTCTGTCGAACGCCATGAAAATGCCTTCACACGGGCAGGCGATAAATTCTATCTGGTCGGAGGGAGGGGGATTCGGCCCACAGATATCTATGATCCGCAGACTGAAACATGGACTCAGGGTGCCCCGACCCCTATCGAAATTTCCCACTTTCAGGCGGTGAGCCATCAGGGTCTGATCTATGTCCTGGGCGGGATGACGGGAAACTGGCCATCGGAAACGCCGCTCACGCACATCTATATCTATGACCCTCTCATTGACAAGTGGACTCTGGGGCCGGAGATACCACCTCGCCGCCAGCGGGGAGGGGCCGGTGTCGTCGTCTATGACGACAAGATCTATCTGGTCTGTGGTGTAGTGAACGGTCACGCCTCCGGATGGGTCCCCTGGCTTGACGAGTTTGATCCGGCAACCGGACGCTGGCGGGAACTGCCGGACGCTCCCCACGCCCGGGATCATTTTCAGGCGGCTGTGGCCGGTGACAAGCTGGTCGCCACCGGCGGCCGGCTCTCCGGCTATGGAGAGGGTGGATTCGGAACGACTTTCGGTGAGACTGACATCTACGATTTTATTACCGGAACCTGGGAGACACTCCCCTCTCCTGAAGGGGATATCCCTACCGAACGGGCGGGAACAGCGGTGACTGCAATGGGTGATGAAGTCGTCATTATCGGAGGAGAGAGTGGCGAACAGATTCCGGCGCATGATGAGGTGGAGGCGCTGAACCCGGAGACCGGAATCTGGCGCACGTTGCCGCCGCTTCAGCAGGGGCGACACGGTACGCAGGTGATCCATTACGGAAGTGACCTCTATATACAGGCCGGCAGTGGTGACAGAGGCGGGGGACCCGAGCTCAACCTGATGGAGCGGCTCCATATTCCCGATGCAGATCCGGTGGAGGGTGATCCGATCACTGCGGGAACACTTAAAATCAATACGGAGCAGCACGATTTTGGGCAGCTCCGTCCCTATGCGACCGCTGCCAAAACATTTGAGCTGAGTAACGAAGGCGGTAACCAGGCGATTCTGATCACCTATATGATTCTCACCGGCAGTGACACGTTTGAACTGGACTTTCCTTACCCTGTACCCTACATCCTGGGTCCGGACCAGACCGTTCAGTTTGAAGTCACCTGGACACCGGAATCCTCCGATCCGGAGCAGGCCACACTGCTGATCAAGCGGTTCGACCGGGGAGACCAGCAGCCCCTGGAGCTGTCACTGACCGGCAACGGAGAGTAGATCCTTTCTTTGCAATGTTGTTGCATTCGTATTTCCTGTAGGTTTAGATATCTCATACAGGAATTCATGTAAAAGCGAATGCGGTATGATCTCTTTCCTTCAAAAGCACTGGAGATTGGCGTTCAGCCTACTTCTCCTTCTGATTGGCCTCGGTGTTGACTACGTCTCATCAATTGTCATTCCCGACACGATCCGGCTGGCCTGGTATCTGATGGCCTATATCCCCGTAGCAGTGCCGGTTCTCCGGAGGGCACTGACACTGATGAAGAGCGGGGAGATCTTTACAGAGTTCACCCTGATGGGGATCGCCACACTGGGGGCCCTTCTGATTGGGGAGTATCCCGAGGCGGTAGCCGTCATGCTATTCTACGAAATAGGGGAGCTGTTTCAGCATCAGTCGGCAGACCGGGCCCGTGAGAATATTCGTGCCCTGCTGGATGTCCGCTCCGAAACGGCTCATCTTGTAAAGGGCGAATCGATCGAGACGGTTCATCCGAAAGCTGTCAGTACCGGCGAAGTGATCCGGGTAAAACCGGGGGAGAGGGTCCCCCTTGACGGAGAGTTGCTGGCCGAAGAGGCGTTTTTCGACACCTCGGCACTGACAGGTGAGAGCAGGCCGTCACGGTTCAGACAGGATGAAACCGTACGGGCGGGGATGATCAACCTGAACCGGGTGATCGATGTCCGCGTGACCTCCAGTTTCGATAACAGCTCGATCTCCAGGATTCTTGAGCTGGTTCAGAACGCATCGTCACGCAAGGCGAAAACCGAGCTCTTTATCCGGAAGTTTGCCCGCTACTACACTCCCGCCGTTGTGCTGCTGGCAACCCTGCTGGTCATTGTGCCGGCATTCTTTGTAGCGTCCTATCAGTTTCAGGAGTGGCTCTACCGTGGGCTGGTCTTTCTGGTCATCTCCTGTCCGTGTGCCCTGCTGATCTCCATACCACTGGGCTATTTTGGAGGTATAGGTGCTGCATCGGCCAACGGTATCCTGGTAAAAGGCGGGAACTATCTGGATGCGCTGAAGTCGGTCGATACCGTCGTCTTTGACAAGACGGGAACCTTGACTCGGGGCGTTTTCGAGGTCCAGGAGGTGCAGAGTATAAACGGGCGAGAGGATCTGCTCGCCATCGTCCATGCCGTTGAACAGCACTCGACCCACCCGATTGCGCGGGCGATCTCCTCCTATGTTGACTCCAGAGAGGCCGCCTATCCTCTGAATGGAGTGACAGCCGGGGAAGCCAGAGTGAGCAGTGAAGTTGATGAAGCCAAAATTCAGGAAGCAGTCACAGGAGAGAACCTCCGGGAGTACCAGGTCTCCGGGCAGAGAGAGATACCCGGGTACGGGATCATCGCGGAGGTGGATGAAGAACAGGTTCTGGTCGGCAGCCGCAACCATCTTGAGAAGGAGGGCGTCGCAGTGAGTGATTCACCGGCCGATGGAAGCCATACGATGGTCTATGTGGCTATTGGCGGAGTTTACGAAGGGCGGTTTCTGATTGCGGATGAACTGAAGGAGGATGCCGGACAGGCGGTCAGTGAACTGCGCAGACTGGGGGTTAGACGGCTGGCGATGCTCAGCGGTGACAGCGAAGCGGCGGCACAGGGTGTCGGTAAACAGCTGAAGCTGGATCAGGTTGATGGGGGGCTGCTGCCTGAGGAGAAGGTGGAGAGGCTAGAGGATCTGAAGAGATCAGCTGAGGGGACCGTCGTCTATGTGGGCGACGGGATCAACGATGCCCCTGTTCTGGCTCTGAGTGATGTGGGGATCGCTATGGGTGCGATGGGCAGTGATGCAGCTATCGAGACGGCTGATGTGGTGGTTCAGACGGATCAGCCCTCGAAGATTGCGACTGCGATCCGGGTCGCCAGATCGACCCGGAATGTGGTCTGGCAGAACATCACACTGGCCATGGGAGTGAAGACCCTGTTTCTGATTCTGGGGGCCTGGGGTGTCGCCTCGATGTGGGAGGCTGTATTTGCCGATGTGGGGGTTGCTCTGTTGGCGATTCTGAATGCTGTCCGGATTCAGAAGATCGATTTCAGCACCGAAGGAGGTGGAGAAAAGAGACCTGTTTCTGAACCACAACGCGACTTCAGTCAAGCTCCCTCAGCAGGTCATTCAGATCCAGTACCTTCGTAAACATCTCGACGGAGCCATCCTCCCGCCAGGTCCACTCCTCTCTGGGGCGGTCCCGGTAAAGCTCCACGCCGTTGTTATCCGGATCATTCAGATAGATCGCTTCAGAGACGCCGTGATCACTGGCGCCGATAATGGGGTAGCCGTAATCCAGCAGACGTTTGTAGATGAGGGCCAGATCACGCCGGGTCGGGTAGAGAATGGCGACGTGGTAGAGGCCTGGAGCGTTTCGTGGTGCTGGTCTTGAATCCTTGCTGTGCCAGGTGTTCAGGCCGATATGGTGATGGTAGCCACCCGCAGAGATGAAGGCTGCCTGATCACCATACATGGTTGTCAGTTCAAAGCCCAGCAGCTCTCTGTAAAATGAGAGAGCCCTGTCGAGATCCGACACTTTAAGGTGGACATGACCGATGCTTGTCCGGGCAGGTATGGTGTATTTTTCTGTCGTTTCAGGCATGGGATCCTCTGAACATGTGAATGATTGATGACGGTTTTACTTTACATGTATTCGATTGTGATAATTCCTGAGCGGGTTTGGATTATGTTACAATCTGTTGTACCCGAAGTATAACAATCAATTAACAATTAACGATCACCAGGCAGGACCACCATGTCACCATCATCCCCGGAGTCACAGAACAATACCGTACGCCACATCGTCATTATAAGGTTCAGCAGCCGGACAAGCGAGGAGCAGGTCAGGAAGATCACAGATGACTTTCGCGCTCTGAAAGAGAAGATACCGGGTATCACCTCCTTTGAGCAGGGTGTCAACAACAGTCCTGAGAATGAAGGACCAGGGATCACTCACATCTATCTGATGACGTTTGAGAGTATCGAGGCAAGGGATACCTACCTGCCGCACCCGGAGCATCAGAAATTCAGCGACTCCCTCGAGAATTACGACATAGAGGAGGTCCAGGTGTTTGATTATCATCCGGAGGAGTAGTCGGGTTCAGGCGGTCGCAGCGGCTCTTCAGAGCCATCGTGATGCGGCAGGGTTCACTTACCGACTCTGGTACGGTCCAAACCGCGCCTTAACCCGATTCTCCTCGTTGGAATCATCAAGTATGTAGATATGGTAGCTCTCCCCTCCAGGGTTCACACGAATAACAATGTGGCCGTACGGCGTGTTGATGCCTCCGGTATTGTCATAGACAGCCATCGTCTCCTCCTTTACATTGGTTGCAAAGATATCTCTCTGTCCACTATACAGGCGGGTGGAGAGCAGTCTGGACAGGACTCTTTGACCTGGATGTGAAGCGACCTCGGCGTGGATGATGTGAATGCGTGGACGCAGGGTCTTCAGAAAGAAGTTGCTGGCTGCATCGTGATAACCGTGGTGGTTCAGGACATGAACATCAACCGGTCCGACAGCCCTGGCTACCGGAGTCTCCATGTCGTGCCACTGCGGAGCTCCGGGTGAGGGAAGTCCAAACAGGTCTCCACCTGTATAGTAGTCGAACTTGCCGTATGAGAGTCTGATAGCGATACTGGTCATGTTCTCTGGAGGGGTGTCTGCCTCGGCCAGGTGATCCAGTGGCGGAACATGGAGCCGGGTGTTTTCAGCCACTCCTGTCCAGACCTCGCCATTGGCGGCGATATTGCGAATCTCGAACTCTGGATATGCCTCCGGCTGATGCAGCAGGGTGATCTGGTCTCTCCGGCCCGGTTGAAATCGTTCGACCGTCGTGCCACCCTCCGCTGTCTGCCACTCAAGAAACTGCCTGTAGTTGACGATGTAGTCACTCTCGAGAGGCTGCGGCCAGTTGTAGTCGGGCCACCCCCTGTCGAGCAGCTTGCCAACAGGGAGATGCTCGGCGATCTCTGTGATTCCCGATATCTTCCAGCTGCCTCTGGACGAGCTCTTTACTCCGGGATAGAGACCTCCCATGTGATCGGGATGGAAATGGGTGATCAGACCGTAGTCGATCTCTGCCGCTGATCTGTCAGACAGCAGTCGCTGGATGTAGCGGGCAACCCACTCTGCCGGCTGGCGGCTGTTGTCAGGTTTCGGATCCATCAGCATCAGCTGAAACCGCTCCAGATGGTCCCGGATACTGTGGTCTCCCGCATCGATCAGAAGGGTGGTTCCATCAGGAAGGATGAGAAAAGCTGCATCCCCTCGTCCCGTGTTGATGTGGTGAATATCGAGATACCCCTCACTCCACCGGGGGAGCGGATCGCCAGTCTGAGCTGTGGCTGTTACAGGTACATTCAGGCAGAGTAGTAGGGAGAGAAGCGGGAGCAGTCGCATATCGTTCAGTCATTTAATCGGGTTGGTTTGTTACTCACTTTGAATGTCTCTCTTAAATGAAACTAAAGGAGTCTGGCGGTCCTGGAACAGAAAGTGAACGGAGTGACCAGGATCTCTTGGTAAGGTTCTGTAGAGTCAGCCCGTCACACTCCTGAGTTCGTTTTGTTATCTTGTTGCCGGGCATGATACTGAATTTGTCCTGGTTCCGGAATATCGTTTTATTGGGTGGAGTTTGGTTGAAACGATTTTCACTGAGGTGGAAACGAGATTTACAGAGGTGGAAACAGAAGTTGAAACGATATTCACTGAGGTGGAAACAGAAGTTGAAACGATATTCATAGGGATAGCCACGTTATTATAGTTAAATACTACCCCTGAAGGAGTAAGCCACTGCCCCTTTTGTCTCTGCTATGGCGACATGGAAAATTTTGACATTCGAAAAGTAAAATTTTTTGGTGGATCCGGTCTTTGGCACGCCTGAAAAGCCAGCTTGAACGATGTCCGGCCCCATCGATGTTGGAGCAGTGATCTGTTTTAGAAGCAGCTATGGGTGAAGACTGCAAATGTACCGGTTCGGGTCCTATCTGAGTGAACTCTAAATAACTGTAGAATCCAGGAATAGATAGTGGCAAACAAGTATCAGCAGAAATTCAGTGATGGTCAGCCCCGCGGGAATGGCTTTCAGGAGAGAAAATACTCACCGGAGCCCCGGGGTCAGAAAACGGAACCCGGAGGGGGGACGCAAAAGGGAAAAGGTACGTCTCCGGGTCGAAGTCCGATCTACTGGATCTACTTCTTTATTGCATTCATGCTCATTTTCTGGATGCTTACCAATACCGACGGGTTGTTGACCGGACCCTCTGCCAACATCAGCTACAGCAAGTTTCGTCAGGAGCTTCAGAGTGACAATATCGAGGTGGTTCATGTCCAGGGGCCTGGCATCGAAGGACAGTTCAGAGAGCCACGCCAGCTCCGTGCAGAGACCGGTGATACCACCCGTTATGAACAGTTCACAACCTTCATTCCGTCATTCGGTGACGATGAGCTCATGGCCCTGTTGGAGGAGCATGACGTGATGATTTCAGCTGAACCAGAGTCTGACGGATTCTGGTGGTATCTGATCATCTTTGCCATGCCGCTGCTTCTCTTCCTCTTCTTCGGTTACATCTTCTACCAGAGGATGCAGACCCAGGGACAGGGGATGTTCAGTATCGGCCAGAGTCAGGCACGGTTGCAGGACAGCAGCAAGAAGAGAACCACCTTCGAAGAGGTGGCGGGTATGGAGGGTGCCAAGACGGAGCTGCGTGAGATTATCGAGTTCCTGAAATCGCCAGATCGGTTTCAGGCCATAGGGGCCAAGCTGCCGAAAGGAGTTCTGCTTGTCGGCCCTCCGGGTACGGGAAAGACTCTCCTTGCGCGGGCAGTAGCGGGTGAAGCCGGTGTCCCGTTCTTTACCATCACCGGATCTGACTTCATGGAGATGTTTGTCGGGGTCGGTGCCAAAAGGGTTCGGGAGATGTTCAAAAAAGCCAAAGAGATGGCACCCAGCATCATCTTTATCGATGAGATCGACTCCATCGGGAGAACACGGGGTGCGGGTCTTGGAGGCGGCCATGATGAGCGCGAGCAGACCCTGAACCAGCTTCTCTCCGAGCTTGACGGATTTGAGCCGAGCGAGAATGTGATCGTGATTGCAGCGACCAACAGGCCCGATATCCTTGACAAGGCGTTGATGAGGCCCGGTCGGTTTGATCGTCAGATTACGGTCGACCTCCCGTCACAGAATGCCCGTGCAGAGATTCTCAAGATCCATGCGAGAAACAAGCCGATGGCGGATGAAGTGGATTTTGACCGTGTAGCGCGAGGAACTCCCGGGTTCAGCGGAGCAGACCTGGAGAACCTGTTGAATGAAGCGGCTCTCTATGCCGGACGTGACAGGAAGGAGGAGATCTCGATGGAGGAGATCAGCAAGGCACGGGACAAGGTGCTGATGGGACTCGAACGGGAGGGGATGCAGATCGATGAGGAGGAGAAGAGACTGCTGGCCTATCATGAAGCGGGTCACGCCATTGTTGCTGCGGTGCTGCCCCACTCAGATCCGCTCCACAAGGTCTCCATCATCCCGCGGGGCCAGGCAATGGGGGTGACCCAGCAGCTCCCCGAGAAGGAGAAATATATCTATGAGCGGGAGTATCTGCTGGACCGTCTCGCAGTGGTCATGGGGGGCCGTGCTGCCGAGGAGCTGATCTTTGAAACAGCGACCAGCGGCGCCCAGAACGATCTGCAGCAGGTCTCGAAGCTTGCACGCAAGATGGTGATGGACTGGGGTATGAGCGAACGTTTTGGCAATCTCGCCTTTGGAAACGGCAATGAGGAGGTGTTTCTGGGCCGGGAGATGATGCGACAACGCGAGTATAGTGATCAAACAGCGAGAGAGATCGATGAGGAGGTCAAGTCGATCAGTCGTGAAGCTTATGATCGTGCTGTCAACACCCTCAAGGAGAACCGGGAGGCGTTTGACCAGCTTGCAGAGATGCTGATCGAGCATGAGGAGGTGTCCGGAGATGCCGTTACCGCCCTGCTTCAGCCGCAGTCGTGACCCGGCCGGTTCAGACCGATTGGAGAAAAGCAGAGTGATACCTACATTGGGCTCTCAAGGAATGTTAATAGTCCTGCCACCAATGGTTTGAACCGATGCGATCTCATGCAACAGCTCCCATACGTTTCTCTTGCCACCCTTCTGATTCTGACCTGCACTCTCATCTCATGTGACCGGACCGGAGAGACCCAGAACAGAGAGCTTTCCGCTACCCCGTCAGCCGATGAAGAGGAGTGGGTCGAGCTGTTCAACGGAAGAAACATGGACGGCTGGGATGTAAAGATCAGAGGGCATGATCTTAATGAGAACTTCGGCAACACCTTCAGAGTGGAGGATGGGTTGTTGAGTGTACGGTATGACGGCTATGATGAGTTCAGCGAGACGTTCGGTCACATCTTCTATGAGGAGCCGTTCTCCTGGTACAAACTGGAGGTAGAGTACCGGTTTGTTGACGAACAGGCGACTGGCGGCCCGGGATGGGCTTTCCGGAACAACGGCATCATGTTTCACTCACAGCCGGCATGGACCATGGGCATCGACCAGGACTTCCCGATCTCCATCGAGTACCAGCTGCTGGGTGGTGATGGAGAGAATGAACGCTCCACTGCCAACCTCTGTACTCCCGGAACAAACGTTGTGATCGACGGGGAGCTGATCACCCGGCACTGTGTGCAATCCACGTCCCGGACCTACCACGGCGACCAGTGGGTGACGGCTGAACTGCATGTCTTCGGTGATTCACTGGTTCAGCACATTATGGAGGGGGAGATTGTCCTGGAGTACAGTGAGCCTCAGATCGGGGGTGGCAATGTGATTGACCATGACCCGGAGCTGAAAGTGGACGGACAACTGCTCGACCGCGGACATATCGCCCTGCAGGCCGAGAGTCATCCCACCGACTTCCGCTCAATCCGGCTGCTCAATCTGGAGGGGTGTACCGATCCAGATGCTTCCAACTACAAGAGCTACTATCTGAAATCCGATCCGGATCTGTGTATCTACTGATGTCACTCCGAGGCAATTAATCCCGGTTCTTCGCCTTCAAACGTAAGTTTCCACTTGACAGCCCGCATCTCGCCCGGCTGTCCGGTGCTGCTTCGCCCCACAATCACTCCATCGTCATTGATACTGTAGGCAAAGCTGAAGGTATAGCTCTCATCCAGCGGTTCAAGCAGGATCATGCCGTTGTGCTCATCCCAATAGAATCCGCGCGCCCTGTTGGTTTCAGTATCAGTAGCCGGTAACAGGATATAGCCGACAACCTGGCCCTTGTTGTTGATATCCGTTGCAATACTGGGGCCGCCTTCATGGGTGCCGAGGCTGACCATCCCGTTCTGCTCATCCCAGATAAAGGCCCGTTCACTGTTGGCCACCACCTGATAGGCAGGTTCACCCGAAGAACCCATCTGCTTGAATGACGTCTGGAAGTTCTGGTCTGAACCCTCTGCGCTCGTCTTAGCGGCTGAACTGATGGGACTAAACTCTGCCTCGAGGCGATCATAGCCGTCCCTTTTCAGGATCTCTCCCCTGGCTTCATCAATTACAAAGTAGATCTCTTTCTCGGCACTCGATACCTCGTCAGATACACTCTGCCCAACAACCTGTCGCTGGTCGTTGATAGCCAGTGCTTCACTGTGGCCGCCCAGCGTCCCCAGATCCACGGCAATGTCACCATCCCTCCAGATAACCGCACGGCGTGGCCCTGAGACGTTGTTTTCGGGATAGATACTGTACCCCACCACATCACCTGCGCTGTTAATATCATGCGCCTGATTCCAGTTTCGCTCCACCGGATGATCCATTCTCTCTGAGAAGGTCTCGAGGATGACCATCTCCCCGTCCTCTGTCCACTGAACCGCCTGTGTCCCCAGTCTCGGAAGTTCTGGTCCCTCAATCGGCCAGCTTCGGGTACCGACGGCGACTCCCTCGTCATTCAAACCGAAAGCGGCTGCCTCTTCACCCAGCATCTGAAACCCTCCTGCCGGACTCCAGATGACAGCGTAGGGGTAGTTTTCACCGGCGATCTGTCCACTGCTGTTGATGGCGTGCGGTGCCACGGTTCCACTGGTCGATCCGTCATATCTGCCTGCATTGGTCAGACCGCCAGCCTCTTTCCAGAGGAAGAAGCTCGACAGCGACGGGGGCTCCATCGTCTTGCTGATCCCTGTAATCTCACCAAGCTGATTGATGGCCCTCGCTTCATGGAAGGTCCGGCCCTCGATCACCCCGAGGTCTTCAATGGCAATGGACTCAATAGATGCAGATGCACTCTCTTCAGGCGGGTCGGTGAGGCCGATCTGGCTTGCACCACTGTTGTCTGAACCAGTAACCATTTCATCACAGGACGCCAGCAGGAGACTGACGGCGAGAAGCAGAGTGAGTGTGGTTACAGGTAGATTCTTGAGAGTATGCTTTATCAGGTTAGTATCAGAGAGGTGTTTTCTGTTCGGAAACCGTTTTATGTGATGGTACATGGCGATGTCTTTTTTTCTGTGATGCACACTGTTTTGGATGCACGCTGTTTGGTCAGCTGTATGTAAAGAACTGAAGGTATGATAGGTGCTTTTTCGGGGGAGACTGGTACAATAGAATCCGATTCTCTTGTCAAAAATTCTATAATCCCCGTGTCACCCGGTGCGAGGGCCCGTTGTAATGGATTTGAAGCAGAGGGATCTGATCTCACTGCACTCTGTTGCAGGATCTTGACTTGCGGGTCAGGAGCACCTGACATTCTGAAGAGGGGTCACAGCAGGAGAGTCTTTGGCAGGCACCGCACAGACGCTGAATCTTGTGCGAACTTCACGTAAATGGTGTTTTGCAATTGCCTTTTGTAAATGGCATTACGGAAATGGTGTTTCGCCCTCTTCAGGGAGAGATTCCACCTCATCCGTCTCTCTGAACTGCAGCGCATAAAGGTGACTGTATAGGCCACTGTTGGCCATCAGCTGCTGATGGGTTCCCGATTCAACAATCTCCCCATCCTGCAGTACCAGAATCTTGTCAGCGTGCTGTACGGTAGAGAGACGATGAGCAATGACGAAGGTGGTCCTGCTCCTCATCAGTCGGATGAGCGCCTCCTGAATCTGTGCTTCCGATTCGGAATCGAGGGATGAGGTCGCTTCATCGAGCAGGAGAATGGCCGGATTCTTTAACAGCGCCCGGGCTATCGCCAGTCGCTGCCTCTGACCCCCACTCAGCTTCACGCCTTTCTCACCGATCATCGTGTTGTACCCGTCCGCGGTCTCCATGATGAAATCGTGGGCATTGGCATCTTTTGCTGCCTGAATCACTTCGCTGTCGGTAGCATCCAGCCTTCCGTAACGAATATTGTCGCCAATAGACGTTCCGAAGAGGTGCACCTCCTGCGGAACCAGAGAGATCTGTTCGCGAAGTGACCGGGTGGTGAACTTCCGGATATCGATATTGTCGATCCGGATAACTCCCTTCTGAGGGTCGTAGAACCGGGGGATCAGGTTCAGCAGAGTGGTTTTACCGGCACCACTGGGACCGACCAGAGCGACCGTTTCACCCGCTGCCGCTTCAAAGGATATGCCGTTCAGAACCGGCCGGTCTGATTCATACCCGAAGACGATCTTTTCAGCACGCACCTCTCCGCGAAGATCACGGGCCGGTATCGCATCGCTGGCATCGGCGATTTCAGGGACCTCTTCAAGGAGTTCGAAGATGCGTTCAGACGCTCCTGCTGCAGTATTGATCGCTGCGTAGAGGCGTGACGTCTGGCTGATGGATCGTGAGATGTTCAGCGCATAGATGATGAACGCAACCAGGTCCCCGGCTGTCAAACGCCCGGCAAGCACCTCGATACCGCCATACCAGAAGATGATGACCAGGGTGCTCATGAACAGAATCCCCACCCCGGACCAGAAAAACTGGGTCAGCACCATCTTGCGGCGTGCAGTGACGAACAGCTCTTCAACTGCAGTGGAGTATCGCTTCACCTCATACTCCTCCCGGACGAAGGCCTTGACCAGCCGGACAGCACCGAGAGCATCCTCGGCAATGGCTGTCGAGTTGGCCAGTTCATCCTGAATACCCCTGGAGAGCTGGCGGATACGGTTTCCGAAATAGCGGGTAGCGAGTGTGATGAACGGTACGGTCATGAAGATCACCAGACTCAGCCGCCAGTTGAGGATCACCATCAGTGCGATCGATCCGGTCAGGGAGAAGGTGATTGTGAAGAGTTGGGGCAGTGAGTCCGTCAACGCTGTACGGATGGAGCCGACGTCATTGGTCAGCCGGGAGGTGATCTCTCCGAGTCTGCGATCCGCATAGAACCTGAATCCGAGGCGGTGGAGATGCCTGTATACGCGCTTGCGAAGATCGGTTACAGCCCGTTCACCGACCCACTCCAGATGGTAATTCCCTAAAAATGAGAAGAGTGCCTGCGCAAGAAAAAGACCAAACAGTCCGACAGCAAGAAGGTTGAGGAGGGATCGGTTTTCTGATTCAAAAACAGCGTCAAGAAGCTCACGGAGCCCGAGCGGAACGGTGAGCCAGATGGCTGAACCAATCAGCACGGACACCGTGGCCAGCCAGAACCGGGTGCGATAGGGCTTGCTCAGCCCGAAAATGTCTTTGAGAGTGTGCCAGAGCGATTTGACGCTCCTCTGGTTATGTCCGCTTCTATTCATGCTGAAGATTTAATCCGTCTCAATTATATCCAGCTGGAATCTGTAAAAACAATCCACTAGCCTGAACCGATCTTGAATATATCTGGTTCAGCCGGCAAAGCGTCAGGCCGCGTCACTGATGAGTCATCAGTTCGCGTCAGACTCCTGTCCCTGTTCAGACTCCTGTCCCTGTAGAGTCATCAGGTGATGTCAGGCCGCTGGTCCAGACTGAGTCACAAGCTCTGTAGTAGTGATCAGACGTAGTTATAGATAAAGGTTGAGAGTGGATTTTATTGGCTTGGCAAGAGATGATAAGTGGTGAGACTTTGAGGCATGGCTACCCTGTATACACTCCAGGTGTAGAGTCTGGTACAGAAAAAGAGGGATCCGGAGAGGAGAAGAGAGGCACCCTGATCAATAATGGGCACCCAGAGGGTGGTCAGACGGGATCAATGCCTGATTGCATCTGATAGCCCACTGTGCCCATATCTGAACCTGAATTGTGGGGGCCATCTGGTTATAAGAGTACAGCCGAAATTGGCTGCAGATCCGGTCTGCATCAGTCTGGCAGATTCCGGATCTGGCCAACCGGCACTTGCTGTCAGTCTGAACCTGCTGTTTTCACAATCTTGTTGTAGAGCCCCATGATCAGGATAGGAGCTGGCCACTGACCGACGAATAGTGCTTCATGCTCTTTCTTCATCAACTTTAACGTCAGTGACAGGCCCATCATACTGACTGCGATCCACAGATAGGCGTCTGAGGGCAGTTCCGCTGTGTACTTTTCTATCTCTTTGGCCACCTGGCCTTCTTTTTTATCAGCCATAGTCTCTTGATGTTTTTTAAGTTCCGGAGTCTGTTGTGTGTAAAGCGTTGTCTTTTATCACTGATTCAATATGGCAGACAAAGACAGATTGTGAAATAGTAACAGGCACTAAATTTCTGTCTCATCTGGTGCGCCGCAAATTGTGCCTTTTTTATGGAGTAAGTCATGACGACCACAGCAGATTCAATAAAAAGATGTACCTGGGTAGATCTCAATAAGCCGGATTATGTTGCTTATCACGATGAGGAGTGGGGGGTACCTGTCTATGATGACCGGAAGATTTTCGAATTTCTGATCCTTGAAGGAGCCCAGGCGGGCTTGAGCTGGTACACTGTCCTGAGAAAGCGTGAGAACTACCGGGAGGCTTTTGACCAGTTTGATCCGGAGAAGGTGGCCCGTTATGATGAAGAGAAGATCACCCAGCTGCTGCAAAACCCCGGTATTATCAGAAACCGGTTGAAAGTTACAGCCGCCGTCAATAATGCTCAAAAGTTTCTTGATGTGGCTTCAGAACTTGGAAGTTTTTCAGATTACATCTGGCAGTTTGTAGATGGTGAACCGGTGGTTAACACGATCAGCCGGAACGAAGAGCCGCCGGCTACCAGCAAGGAGTCAGACCTGTTGAGCCGCGATCTTCGGCAACGCGGCTTCAAGTTTGTCGGATCTACCATCTGCTATGCGCATATGCAGGCGACCGGAATGGTGAATGATCATGTTCTGGATTGTTTCAGACGAGAGGAGATTATCGCAGGGTATTGATCAGGGTATTAGAGATAAACCCTGAAACGCCGCAGAGGTATTGCGAGTTGAAAAGCTGTAACCGGGACTGCATGGTACCCGCTACCAACATGCATGATGCAGTAGTGATGAGATGAATAAAAGGTGGAACACGGAGCTGTGAACAGCGCTTGTCCGGTTCAGGAGCGTTTATATTCTGGTTTGTGTCCTGTAGTTAAGAGTTCGTCAAGAGAGTTCATCATGAGAGCTCATCAACAAGAGAGTCTATCAAAAGTGGTTCATGAAGCAGCAGGTTCATCAAGAATGCTCAACAACAAGAGAGTATTATCAAAAGTAGTGCATGAAGCAGCAGGTTCATGAAGAGATTACATCAAGAGATATGCCTGGAAGAGCCGGAAACCATCGAGTAGCCAGAAACCTTCGAATAGCCAGAAATCATCGATTAGCCGGAAACCATCGATTAGCCGGAAACCATCGATTAGCCGGAAATCAACACCGGTTAGTAATCATTATAGTCACATTGGCAGCGCTGCTCACACCGGCACTGTTATCCGCACAAAGTGGTGGAGCAGCCGAACCTGCACCTGACGATGAGGACCCTCCCTCCGTTTCCGAGCAGGTGGATGTTCAGCCGGAAGCGGAAGACACTGCTATCGAACAGCGCCTGGAAAGCATTCTGAACTCCACAGGATGGTTCACAGATTCAGAGGTTGAGGTTCAGGACGGTGTGGTCTTTCTCAGAGGTATGGCTGAAACCGATGAACATAAGCGCTGGGCGACGGAGCTGGCTGGGAAAACCCAGGATGTAGTGGCGGTTGTCAATAAGATTACGGTGAGAGATCCCGATATCTGGAACTACGATCCAGCTGTTAGTGGTCTTCAGGATCTGTGGCGCTCCGTAATGCGGTCTGTTCCCTTCTGGATGTTCGGGCTTCTGGTCCTGATCATCTTTTTCGGTATCGCTGTAGCGGCTGCCAAAATCACGAGAGTCTATCTGAAGCGGCGGAATATGAACTCCCTTTTGCAGAACATCATGTCAAAGGCGGTCGCCGTTGTCGTCTTTTTTACCGGAATCTACATTGTGTTTCACGTGGCGAATCTGACCCAGGTGGCCCTCACTGTACTCGGGGGTACCGGTCTGCTGGGGATAGTTCTGGGGATCGCTTTCCGCGACATCACCGAAAATTTCCTGGCCAGTATTTTTCTCAGTTTTCAGAACCCTTTTCAGACCGGGGATCTTGTGGAGATCCAGGGACAGACAGGTATCATTCAGGCACTCACCATCCGGGCAACGCTGCTGATGTCACTGGAGGGCAATCAGATCCAGATACCCAATGCCACAGTCTACAAAAACAGCATCCTTAACTACAGCAGCAATCCGCATCAGCGACTCACCTTTGTCATCGGCATCAGCCATAGAGAGAGTGTTGTTTCAGCCCAGAAAGTCGCCATCTCGGTACTGGAGAATCATCCAGCTATTCTGAAAGAGCCGGAGCCATGGGTCCTTGTGGACAGACTAGCCGTTCCGACAATAGAGCTTAAGCTCTATTTCTGGGTGGATACAGAGAAGCACAACTCCCTGAAGGTAAGCTCCTCTGTGCTTCGGCTGATCAAGACAGCGTTCGATAATGAGGGCATAGAGATGCCCGATGAGAAGCGGGAGAGGATTTTTCCGGACAGTATTTCTGTTCAGCTTAAAGAAGGCGTCGTGCAGGAGCGTCAGCAGCAGGAGCCGTATCAAACTATAGGTCTCTATGGAAGTGAGGAGCGAAAGGTACCTCGAAAAGCCCGGATCACCACGGAGGCTGAGGGTGGGCTGAGGCGTAATGAGGAGGCCATCAGGAAGCAGGCGCGGCAAGCCAGAGCTCCGGAGGAGAGTGAAGACCTGTTGCAGTCCGGTAACGGGCATTCAAAACGTAGTGAGTAACAGGAGAGGGAAGGCGACCAGGAACCATGGCCAGAGAGAAAGACAGAATCAGAGAGTCCGACAGAGGTACAGGAGCAGACAAACCTACTGAGATCCCCTTCAGGGGCTGGAAAGAGATCATCAGCCGGGTGATCCATCAGATTTCAGAAGACAACATCTCCATTGTGGCGTCAGGAGTGGCCTATTACTTCTTTCTGGCCCTGTTCCCGACGCTCATTGCAGCAATTTCCATCTATGGCCTGGTGATGGATCCATCGGATGTGGAGCAGCAGATGAACCAGGTGGCGACCATACTGCCTGAAGAGGCAGCTCAGCTCATGGCGGGCATCTTGAGTGATATTGCCAGCGGTGCCGGACAGGCGCTGAGCTGGGGACTGGTACTCAGTTTGCTCTTTGCCCTGTGGAGTGCCCACAACGGAACAAGTGCAGTGTTTGAGGGTGTGAACATCGCCTACAATGAGAGAAATACACGGGGCTTTTTCTTGAATCACGCGATCACCCTTCTATTCACTCTGGGTGGCATCATTGGCGGGATCATCGCCACTGCTCTTGTCGTGGTCTTTCCCACACTGATAGAGAGTATCAATATACCGGAGATATTGAAGACCGTGATTTCATGGCTGCGCTGGCCCCTGCTTGCTTTTCTGGTTATCGCAGCCCTTGGCCTTGTCTATAAAGTCGCTCCCAACCGACGGAGTCCGGAGTTCCGCTGGGTCAGTGTCGGCTCAGTTGTGGCAACGGTTTTGTGGCTCATCGGCTCCATCCTGTTCAGCTACTATATGGACAACTTCGGAAACTACAATGAGATGTACGGGAGTTTTGCAGCGGTCATCATTCTGATGGTGTGGTTCTTCCTGACTGCCTTTATCATCCTGCTCGGAGCAGAGATCAACTCCGAAATGGAACTTCAGACATACAGGGACTCGACCGTCGGTGCAGAGAGACCGATGGGTGAGCGGGGAGCCTATGTGGCCGACCGTACGGCAGAGCACGGTTCGCCCCCTTCTTCTCCTTCGTCTGAACCTGACGGACGATGAACGATCGCCATACTCGCTTCTGAAGAAAACCTACTTCTGGTGGATGCCCGCTCTTAGAGGATACCCGCCCCCCGGGGAATTGAAAATATATCCGGAACAATGTTCTCCCCGCACTGTTGAAGAGGCTCAACAGACTGTGCTGCTTGCTCTTGATCAAAGCTACCGGCGAAGTCACAGATGTAGCGACAGCCTGTATTTCCCGTATGTTAACTTGACACTGAACAGGCGCTGACCCGCCAGAACTCTGTGTCAATAACTTCTCTTGTATAAAAATAACAGCATCACACCATGTCTCTCTATAGCAGTACCTCATTTCGATACCTCATCCTTACCCTTCTACTCCTTCTGTCAGCCGGTGCCCTGCAGCGTGCATCTGCTCAAACTACAACGGAGCCGACTGAAGCGGATCACCTGTTCCAGGTCTCCGTAGTTCCGGGTCTGAGCACGTCAGCCGACACCCGATCGACCTCCAACATCTCGCTCAATATTCTGGCCGGTTCAAACGGTGCCTTTTACGGTTTTGAAGTGGGATCACTGCTGAATGTGAATCGTTATGATGTGCAGGGAGCCCAGTTTTCAGGGCTCGTCAATGTCAACCAGCAGAGAGCTCAGGGCCTCATGCTGGGCGGACTCTTTAATTATACAGGATCCTTTCAGGGGGCCAATTTAAGCGGTGTGGCGACCTACAACCACGGGAGTTCACACGGACTGCTATTGTCCGGCGCCCTGACGTATACTCAGGATTTCACGAACGGTGTGATGGCGAGCGGGTCTTTCAATATCATCCCCGGCAGCACTAACGGTCTGCTTCTGTCAGGAGGGCTCAATATCGTTGGTGAACAGCAGAGCGGTCTGATGGTGGCCGGTGGACTCAATTATGCGAGGGAGAGCCACGGGACTCATGTCTCACCACTAAACATTGCTGAAAGCAACTCGGGCGTCCAGTTCGGCGTGCTGAATTTCAGTTCGAGGCAGAGCGGTACCCAGATCGGTCTGGTGAATATCGTGGCTGAAGAGTCGGAAGGGACATCGGTGGGTCTGCTGAGCTTTGTGGC
>Ga0209487_1000778_pt1 | contig 28188 bp, 28 predicted proteins | sample Poulit2012_FD_187524 | JGI IMG/M metagenome (GOLD analysis project Ga0209487, IMG submission 187524) | Agricultural soil microbial communities from Georgia to study Nitrogen management - Poultry litter 2012 (SPAdes) (version 2) | ecosystem: Environmental > Terrestrial > Soil > Agricultural land...
TGATTTGCCCGAGGCCTTGGTGTTTACCAGTGCGGGGCGGCTGGTTGCTTTTTCTTCTACCTCGTCTCGTTTAGATGCTTTGTTGCCCGAGATGCCCTCGCAGCAGGTGTTAAATCATTTACGGGTTGGTGGCGAGTATCAGTCGGTAGAAGAGGACGAGCGGGTCGATGGGGCCGAGGGCTATTTGCGTTTGCGGGTGGTGCTGCCCCTCAAGATGCAAGAGTCATTGTTGGGGCAGTTTGGTAAAAGCACCGATCGCCGCTGGCTGCAGGTTACTGAGCCCGTGCCCGAGCAGCTGGCCCGCCAAGTGAGTCTGGTGCAAGAGGGCTATAGTGATTACCAAGAGCTGGCCCTGTCACGGGCGGGCTTACAGCGGTTATATAGCATCACCCTGACCTTGGCCTTGATTGTGACCTTATTTGCTGCTGTGGTCGCGGCAATTGGGCTGTCCCGGCGTTTGGTGCGGCCCTTATTGCGCCTGGCCAGTGGCACTCAGGCTGTTGGGGTGGGCGATTACCGTCCACTACCTGAAACCCGCCGCGATGACGAGATTGGTCAGCTGATGCGCTCTTTTAATGTGATGACGCGGCAGCTCGACGAGGCCCGCCGGCAGGTAGAGGACAACCGCAGCAAGCTCGAGCGCACCAATGTGTATTTAGAGGCCGTGCTGCGTAATTTATCGGCTGGGGTTTTGGTTTTTGATGAACATTTTCGATTGAGTTTATATAATCAGGGCGCTGAGCAGATTTTGCAGGCTGATCTGAGCCCTTATTTGGGGCAGGACTTTACCGCCACTGTAGATGGGGTGTTTGTCTTTGGGCAGCAGGTACAGGCCGCCTTTGATAACCATTTGGTTATGGGTTCCGAGCGCCGCCATTGGCAGCAGCAATTCGAGCTACCTATTACCGCCCCTTCGCAGCTTTTGGGCGAAGAGAGCATGCTTACTTTGCTTGCCCGCGGTACCGAGCTGCTCATCGAGGGGCACTCTAGCGGTTATTTGGTCGTGTTTGATGATATTAGTGATATTATCTCGGCCAACCGTCTGGTTGCTTGGGGCGAGGTCGCCCGGCGGTTGGCGCACGAGATCAAAAACCCCCTCACCCCCATACAGCTCTCGGCCGAGCGGTTGGCTTGGCGTTTGTCTGATCGTTTAGATGAAAAAGATGCCGCCTTGTTGCAGCGCTCTACCCAGACTATTGTCAACCAGGTGGCCTCGCTCAAAAAGATGGTCGAGGACTTTCGTGAGTACGCTCGTACTCCGACCGCCGAGATGCAGCTTGTTAATATCAATGCCCTGATGGGCGAGGTGTTAAGCTTATATGGGTGGGATCCCGAGGAACAAATCGCGCAAAACACCTTGCAAAAAGTCAATTTGCAAGTAAGCTTACAATCAGATCTACCCTTAGTTGCCGGTGACCCCACTCAGCTAAGGCAGGTGTTTCATAATTTGCTTAGTAATGCTATCGATGCGCTTAGCGATACCGCGCAGCCGTGCATTGTTGTTCGTACTGCTTGGCGGGCAGCCCAAGACGGGCGCCGTACCGAGGGGGTGCGTTTGGTGGTCAGTGACAATGGCCCTGGCTTTGACGAGCAGCTGCTTGCCCGTGTGTTCGAGCCTTATATCACCACCAAGGCCACCGGCACCGGCTTAGGCTTGGCAATTGTGCGTAAAATTGTCGAGGAGCACGGCGGTAGAATCGATATATCCAATCGACGTGAGGGGGGCGCGCGTATTTCTATACTTTTTACGCGTTTTGAACACAGCAGTACCCACACTGTAGAACGAGAACAAGGCGACACCACCGCCTGAAAACATAGGAATGATGTATGGCCAGAATCCTGGTAGTAGATGACGAAATTGGAATCCGTGAGTTGTTGTCCGAAATTCTTTACGAAGAGGGGCATACCGTCGAGGTCGCCGAAAATGCCGCGCAAGCACGTGCTGCGCGTCAGGCTCGTCGGCCCGACTTAGTGTTGCTCGATATCTGGATGCCGGACACCGATGGGGTCAGCTTATTAAAAGAGTGGGCGACTCAAGGGCTGCTCGATATGCCTGTCATTATGATGAGCGGGCATGCCACCGTCGACACCGCCAAAGAGGCTACACGGATAGGTGCAGTTGATTTTTTAGAAAAGCCTATCGCCATGCAAAAGCTGCTAGAGGCGGTCAAGCAGGGGCTCGAGCGCAAGGTTATCCCCCCACAGGCTGCAGCCCAAAAGGTTGCGACCAAGACTGTTGGGGCCGGGGCCGCCGCCAGTGCGCCCCAAAGTGCAGCCGCCAAAGAGGCCGCAGCACCACCCGAGAATTTACTTGTGCAAACGGCCCAAGACGAGTCGTATTTGGGCACTATCTCGCTTGATTTGCCCTTGCGCGAGGCCCGCGATGAGTTTGAGCGCATTTATTTCGAATACCACCTCGTGCGCGAGAACTACAGCATGACGCGTATTTCCGAGCGCACCGGTCTTGAGCGCACGCATTTATATCGCAAGCTCAAGCAGCTGGGCATTGATGCCTCGGCGCGCCGTCGCGAGGCCCAAAAACGACAAAAAAAGCAGTCTTAATTCAATGGGCTGCAGGGGTACTAAAAAGCGCGCGTCAAGCCCCTATCGAATAGGTGACAGCTGTAGCAAAACACACCTCAAGCCCCCATTGAATGGGTTGCAGGTGCACTAACACGTGCGTCAAGAGGCACTATCAAATAGGCTGCAGGGGTAGTAAAGCGCGCGCCTAAAGCCGTTATCGAATAGGCGACAGCTGTAGCAAATCGCACGACAATAAGCCCCCCATCGGTTTAGGGCGCCAAGGGGGAGTGAACAGCTTAGTCGTCTTTTTTCCACCTTTTAATGCTCGAGATAGGGATGCTGACCTCGCCACTACTGTGTCGGTGCGTGGTGGCGCGCCAGGCATGCCCATAAGCTACCTCTATGCTTAGGTGGATGCTGCCATCCATATGACGTTGCGCGTTTAAAGCTTTGAGTAGCCGCGCCCGCTGCTGGCGGCTGATACCCCCTACGTGGCGGCCTATTAGGGGGTTGCCCCCCAATAACCACACCTCAGATAAAAGCTTTTCTGCACTTTGGTAGGTCAGAGTGATGGTCTCTTGATCCATGACGGGGTCGGCAAAGCCGCTTTGCAGTAATAAATCACCATAATCATGCATATCAACAAAGGGCAGCCCTTTGAGAGGTAGGCCCGCGCTGTCAATGGCCGCGTGCAGCTCTTGGAGGGTGGCTGGGCCAAAGGCGGAAAACATCAGTAGCCCCTCAGGAACAAGCAGGCGGCGCCATTCAGAAAATACTTGGTCGGGGTTGGGGTGCCAGTGCAAGGCGAGATTAGACCATATGAAGTCTTGGCTTTCGGGGGGGAGCTCGGTGTGGGCCAGATCGGCCTGTATAAAATCCAGTGGCAGTTGGGGTTGTTTGCGCAGTCTTTGCCAGAGATTGGGCGCGCTGTCGTGACGCTTTTTAGCGATGTCGAGCAGTAATGCGCTGTGGTCAACGCCGGTGTAATGCATTTCGGGATATTGGCCGCGTAGCATGTCGATGGCATGGCCGCTACCACAGCCCGCATCGACAATGCGTTTGGGTTGGTAGAGTATGTAGCTCAAACGCGAGAGCATGCGTAGGGCGATTTCGCCATACAAGAATTGCTGGGCATCGAGGGGGGCACGGCGCTCAAACTGCTGTCTGACGTGTACAGTATTAATGGGTAGGGTTTCTGGTTTGGCCATAGGTCAGTATTGAATGCGATCAAAAAAAGCGTTGCTGCAACAGGCACCGCAACAACGTTGGTTGGCTAAAACGCCCATCTTGGCACCTGCATGTGATGAAGGCGCTGCCCTTTTTGCCTGGGGCGACTCTCTGCCCTAGGCAAAATGCGGGCACCTTGATTGGCGTACTCGTCATTGTAAACGAGTCAGCAAAGCTGTATAGCACAAGCTTAACAGTTAGTGGGAAAAGAGCTTTACCTAGGTGTGGCGAGAGTAATAGGTGGGGACCATGCATAAAATAGGTGGGGATCATGCACAAAGCTTTTTTAGTCCATAGGGCGCGGCTGGGGCGCAGTCGTTTTTGGCGCGCAAAATCGAGTACGGCAAACCATGCAGGTTGGATTGGGCTTAGCAGCCTAAGTACCTTATGTGCCTATTGTCAGCAAAGTCTAGATGGACGGTCTTGGGGCATGTTGTGCGCGGGATGCTATGCCGATATGCAGCAGCTCTGGCAGCAATATTTGCGCTGTTGGCGGTGTGGGCAAAATCTACATCAAATTAATGGTTTGGCCGCGCAGGCGCAGCGGCCCTTTTATTGGTGTCGTGCCTGCAGGCGGCAAGATTGGGCTTGGCAGCGTGTAGCGGTGGTGACAGACTATGCGCAGCCCTGGTCATTGTGGATACAGCTGTTAAAACAATTTAAAAGGTGGCAGTTAGCTCGCCCAATGGGTGAGTTGATTGGTCAAGCCTGGCTCAAACTGCCGCAGCCTCGGCCCAGTGGCCCGACCTTGTGGTTGCCTATACCAGCGCGCCCACAGGCTTTACGCCAAAGGGGCTTTAATCAGGCCAGCGAGTTAGCGCGTTATGCGGTCAAGCAGGTGCCACAGGCCAAATTGCGTCATGCCTTGCGTTGGCAAAAAACGGCAATGCCTCATTTGCAGGCGCAAAAATGGCGCAGTCGACAGCAACGGCGTTATGATCGGCGGCATGCTTTTGTGGCAAGTGCGGTTGTGCGGGGGCAGATAGTGGTACTGGTAGACGATGTGCTCACCACTGGCTTTACCTTACAAGCAGCGGCCCGGGCCTGCCTCGATGCAGGGGCCCGTGCCGTATGGGGGGCGGTTTTTGCCCGCACCCCACTGGCCGCGTCACGAGCCAATTAGGCAGGGCAGCTGCGGTTAAAATAGGCGATCAATGGTGGCAATGAGAAAAATGGCAAAAAAACAAAGCAAAGAACAGGTGGTAACTGGCCAAGCAGGGCAAGTGGCAGAGGGCGTGATAGAACACGCAGCCGAGCGCTCTGCAGGGGCCAAACAAGCCAACGAGCCTGCTGTAGGGGCAGATCAAATTACTGAGCAACCAAAGGCTCAGTCAACACGGGCTGCTGCCTCGACAAAGGCCTTTCATATTGTGCTCGTGGCCCCCGAGATACCCCCCAATACGGGTAATGTGATTCGATTGGCGGCCAATACAGGCGCACAGCTGCATTTGGTCGAGCCCCTGGGCTTTACCCTTGATGACAGCAAGCTCAAGCGAGCAGGCCTTGATTACCATGAGTGGGCGCGCATCCATGTACACCCCGATTTGGCCACTGCTTTGCAGGCCACAGGTCGGCCAACTGAGCGCTACTTTGCCCTGACCACCAAGGGCGCGCGCCGTATTGATGCGGTGCAGTTTGCGCCGGGCGATGTTTTTATTTTTGGTAACGAGACCGCGGGCCTAGCCCCCGAGCTGTTGGCTCAATTTGCGCCTGCCCAGCGGGTGCGCCTGCCCCTGCTGGCGGGGCAGCGCAGTCTCAACCTGTCAAACGCTGTGGCGGTTACCGTCTATGAGGCCTGGCGGCAGCAGGGGTATTTGGGCAGCCTGTGATTAGTCTAAAGACAGGCCTAGGCGGTTGATGACCGCATCCCAACGGGCTTTTTCGTCTTGAACACGCGCATTCATTTCTGCGGGGCTAGAGGGCAGTGGGGTGAAATACAGCGCCTGCAGCCTTTCTATCACCTCTTCATTGGCCAAAATCTCTTTGGTTAGGGCATTGAGCTGGTCGACAATAACGTCTGGGGTGCCCGCGGGTACGTAGAGGGCATTCCAAGAGATGGCCTCAAAATCGTCAAAGCCGCTGTCTTGTACGGTGGGCATGTTGGGCAGCAGGGGGCTTTCTTCGAGGCTGGTAATGGCTAGGGCACGTACCTCGCCTGCCTCGACCTGTGGCATAGCAATGCCAGGCACCATAAATGAGGCCTGTATATCGCCAGCAATCAGGGCGCTGATGATTTGTGGAAAGCTGCTGTAGGGTATGTGTTGCAGCTCGATGTCGGCCTCGTGCTCGAGCATGGCCATGCTAAGGTGCGAGGCGCTGCCCGCACCAACTGTGCCGTAGTTGAGCTCATTGGGGTGGGCCTGTGCATAGGCTATAAACTCGCTTAGGTTATCGGCCGGGAAGTCTTTGCCCACCACCAATACATTGGGGCTGGTACCGATTAGGCTGATGGGCTGCAACTCGGTGTAGGGGTCGTAATTAAGTGTTTGCTGATACAGGGTCGGGGCGGTGACGATGGGGCCATTGATGGTCACCAATAGGGTATAGCCATCGGGTTTGGCACGGCTGACAAAGCTGGTACCAATATTGCCCCCCGCACCGGGCTTGTTTTCGACCACAACCGAACGGTCAAGCTTATTAGATAGGTGTTCGGCCAAGGTGCGTGCCAGCAAATCGGGTGATGAGCCCCCAGGAAAGGGCACAATCAAATGGATATTGCGGTTGGGCCAGTCTTGGCCGTCATCGGCCTGGGCGGCCAAAGGGGCCAACAGCCCCAAACACGACAGCATGACTAGGGCTAAAAAAAGCAAATGCACAAATGGCTGCGAGCGGTAGCTAAGGGTAGGTGTTTGTGTCATAGCGGTACGAATTGGTAGGTGTCTAAAAAAAGCATTAGTTGGTCTATTTTGCTTGCCTGTCTGTTGGGCATGGGTGCTTGCCTGCCTGTCGGGCACGAATGTTAGCCTTTGGTACAGGCTAGGGGACAAATAAAAACACCCCTAAAGATATCATTTTTTGCTTTCGGTGCGGGCCGCGCGGGCCAATAGTTGGCGTACCGCCTCAGCAGGCGGCGTGCCCTCAAAAAGTACGGCACAGACCGCATCAGTGACCGGTACCTCGACCTGATGCTGACGGGCAATATCACGCACCGCTTGGGCACAACGCACCCCCTCGGCAGTTAGGCCGGTAGCCAGTATTTGTTCGAGCTCGCCGCGGGCGATGGCTAACCCCACCTGCCGATTGCGTGATAGGTCGCCGGTTGCTGTCAAGACCAAATCACCCAGCCCAGTCAGGCCCGTAAAGGTCTCGGGCTGCCCCCCTAGGGCCGAGCCGATGCGTTGTATTTCGGCCAAGCCACGGGTAATCAACGCGGCGCGGGCATTGCTGCCAAGTTGCAGGCCGTCGCTCACCCCACAGGCAATGGCAATGATGTTTTTTAGCGCACCGCCTATTTCAACCCCTAATACATCATGGCTGCGGTATATGCGTGCCTGCACACCATGCAAGGCCGCCACGCACTGCTGAGCCAAGGCATCGCTTTGGGTGGCGATGGTGAGGGCCACGGGCAGGCCTTGAGCCACCTCGAGGGCAAAAGAGGGCCCCGCGAGGGTGCCACTATGTAACCAGGGCACATCGGGCAGGTGGGCATCGGTCAGGGCAGCTGGCAACGCCCCACTTTTGGGGTGAAAGCCCTTGCTCGTGCGCACAATAAATAGGGGGTGACGGCGCTGTTTGGGTAAGACCTGACTTAGCTGCTGACAAACGGGCACCAGGCCTGCTAAGGGCACGCCCAAGATAATTAGACCAGGGCCCTTGTCATGCTGACAGGCATGCTGCACCGCCTGCTCAAAGCTGTCGGTAGCCTTTAAGTCAGCGGGCAAATCAATATTAGGCAGGTATTGGGGAAGCTGATGGCGGGTATTGACCTGCTTGGCGCTAGTTGGGTTGCGCGCCCACAGCAGGGTAGAGTGACGTTGGCAGGCTAGGGCAGCCAAAGCGGTGCCCCAGCTGCCGGCCCCCAATACACTAATGGGTATGGGGGCCGAGGCATTGGGTTGCCGAGCAGGCGTATCGCCCCACGCAGCAGTACGGCTATTGTGTGCTGCTGAGCGAGACGGTAAGTGTGCCTGCGACATGGTTTTTAGTTGGCGTCGCCATCGGCTGCATCAGCTGCGTCGGCAGCATCAGCCTCGACACCTTCGGCCTGGCCTTGGGCCTGTGCCTGGGCTTGGGCGGCACGCTGCTCGTATAAGCGCTGGAAGTTGACCTCGGACAAATGCAGTGGGGGCAACGAGGTGCGGTTAATGGCATCAGCCACGGTGGCGCGCAAGTAGGGGTACAACATGGTCGGGCAGACGATGCCTAATAGTGGGTTGAGCTGGTCATCGGGGATGTTGGCAGCCTCAAAAATACCGGCCTGAGTGGCCTCGACCAAATACATCACCTGATCATTGATGCGGGTGGTGACGGTGGCGACCACTGTGGTCTCAAAGATGTTTTCAGCCAAACGCGCGGCCCCCACATTGATGTCTACATCGACTGATGGGGTCTCTTGCTCGAGAAAGATTTGGGGTGCGTTGGGCATCTCGAGAGATAAATCTTTGACATACACCCGCTGTAAATTAAAGGTGGGCTTGTTGGCCTCGTCTTGTTGGTTGGCAGCGTCGGGTTGATTGGTTGATTGGGGTTGCTGTTGAGCCATGTGTAAAAAAATCCTTTAAGAGTCTTGTTCGAGCAGAGGCTTGAGGCCGCCTGCCTTGTCGAGGGCAGCCAAATCGGTGTAGCCGCCTATATGCTGATCATTGATAAAAACCTGTGGTACGGTGCGTTGACCGGTACGCTCTATCATGATGTCGCGTTGTTGTGGGTCGCGATCGATATAGATTTTATCGATCTCGGTGACCCCGCGTTGTTTTAAAAGCATCTCTGCCCGCGTGCAAAAGGGGCAGACCACAGTACTATACATGGTTACCTTAGCCATACATACCTCAAATGTCTATTTACCTTGTTTAGTGGGCAGGCCAGCCTGTGACCAGGCATTGACCCCCCCCTGTAATGAATATACTGCAGTAAAGCCATCTTTGCGTAATTGGGCTGCTGCAGACGTTGTCGAGCGCCCCGTATCACAAACGAGGATAATGGGGGTATCTTTTGCCCAGTTGCTGGTTTGTTGGCTAATATTAGCCGCTGGTATATTGCGCGATTGCGTAATATGCTGTGTGTTAAAGCGCTCGGCTGGGCGGATATCGACAAGGCGGGCATTTTGTCTATTGATCAATTGTACCGCCTGGTTGGTGTCAACCGTTTGCCCACCGCGACCGCGGCCAAACGATGGAAACAACAGCATCGCGCCCGATAGGGCTGCGACGACGAGCAAGATTAGATTGTTTTGACTGAGCAGAAAGTCCACGATTGATCCTAATTTTAGCCAAATAGTTAAGATAAAGTTGATTGTATCGCTTGTATAGGGTTTTGTAGCCATTTGCGTGGGTTTGTACCCAAGCAAAGTCAAACATTATAAATTGGACCAAACTTAATACTAGGGGTTGTGTTGATTATGTATAAACTTGTACTCATGCGCCATGGTGAAAGCCAGTGGAATAAGGAAAACCGTTTTACCGGCTGGGCCGATGTTGATCTGACCGAAAAGGGCCGCCAACAGGCTCAAGAGGCGGGGCGGTTGATGCTCGAGCACGGTCTGTCTTTTGATGTGGCATTTTCGTCGGTACTCAAGCGGGCCACCCGCACCCTCTGGGAGGTACTCGACACGATGGACAGCTTGTATATACCCGTTACCAAAAGCTGGCGTCTTAACGAGCGCCACTATGGCGAGCTACAGGGCCTCAACAAGGCCGAGACTGCCGAGAAATACGGCGATGAGCAGGTGTTGATTTGGCGTCGCGCCTATGCAACAGGCCCCGAGCCCGTCAGCCTAGATGACCCACGTCACCCTATACACGACCCACGTTATAAAAAGCTCGACCCACGGGTATTGCCCGCAGGCGAGTGCCTCAAAGAGACCGTTGCGCGGGTAGTACCCTTTTGGAATGATGCTATTGTGCCTGCTTTACGGGCGGGTAATCAAGCTATTGTGACGGCGCATGGCAATAGCTTACGTGCGTTGATTAAGCATATTAAAAACATTTCCGAAGAGGAGATCGTCGAGCTCAATCTGCCCACTGGGCAGCCCATGGTGTTCGAGCTCGATGAGGACCTCAACCCCGTGCGTGATTACTACCTTGGTGATGCCGACGAGATTGCTGCTCAGCTCGAGCAGGTCAAGCAGCAGGGCAAAGGTAGTTAGTTTGCGCGTGGCCAATACCGTTAAATAAGGCCGTGGTTGGGCTGTTCAAAGGAGTCTGTGTGCGCAGTAGGTGCTGGCTAATAGTTGGGTGTTTAGGCACTGCATTGGTGGTGGCGAGCTCGAGCTGGGCGCAGTCTACAGCGCTCGAGGCCGAGCGTGCGCGCACCCAGGCTCAACGCGAGGCCATGCAAGAAAGGGTGCAGCAACTACAAGAAAATATTCGCCACACCCTTGGGCAGCGTGACGATGCCCGCGAGCAGCTGCGGGCCGTCGAGGCAGCGATATCGGCCCAACAACGCAAGTTGGTCGAGCTCGACGCCCAACTGAGTCAACACGAGGCCAAGCTGCAGCAATTACAACAAGATTACGACAGCCAAACCCAGCGCAAAGAGCATTTGCAACAACGTTTGGCTGATCAGCTGCGGGCGCAATATGCCAGTGGGTTGTCACCTTGGGCAGCATTGTTTTCGGGCCAAGACCCACATGAAATCCAGCGCGAGTTGCATTATTTGGCCTACGTGACCGAGGCCCAAGCCGAGGCCGTCGAGCGTTTAAACGAGGTGCTCGAGCGCTTGCGGCAGTTGCAGCTTGAGCAACAAGAGGCCCAGCAGCATATCGCCCAGTTACACGAGCAAAGTCAGGCCGAGCAGGCACGTCTTGAGTCTCATCATGCCGAGCACAAGGTGGTGCTGGCCCAGATCGAGTCCGATCTGACGGCCCAGCGAGGGCAGGCCGAGCAGGCACAAAATGATGCCGAGCGCTTGGCAGCTTTGGTGCAGGGCTTAGAGGCCGAAATCCATGCGCAGCGTGCGGCTGAGCAAGCTGCTGCCCAAGAGGCCGCTCGGGTGGCAGCAGAGCAGGCCCGTCTCGAGGCCGAACAGCAGGCTGACCAAGCCGAGCAGCAGGCGCAGGCGTTGCGGGCCCAGGCCGAGGCCGCCCAAGAGGCAGCACGTGCCGCGCAACAAGAGGCCCAAGCCGAGCGCGAGCGTGCCGAGCAGGCCCAACAAGAATTACAGCTGGCCCAACAATTGCAGGTTGACCCGCAACTGCTTGAGCGCGAGGGTATCGAAAGGGGTCAGGCCCCTACTCTCGACGCTTTGCAGGCCCAGGCCGAGCGGGCGCAAAAAGCCCAACTTGCTGCCAGTCAGGCTGCTGCCCTCAAAGAGCAAGAGGCGCAGGCTGCACAGGCCAAGGTTGCCGAGGCTGAGGCGGCCCGCGCCAAGGTGGCTGCGGCCAAGGGCGATGATGATTTAACCGATGCCGAGCAGAAAGCCAAGGCCACCCAGGGGGCGTCTGCTGCCCCAACTGCTGCGCGCACGGCAACCGAGACCGTGACATTAAGTGGTTTGCACAAAGGGCTACCCATGCCCACGCGTGGCACCGTACAGGGGCGGTTTGGGGCCGAGCGGCCCGATGGCGGTAGTTGGCGCGGTATTGTTATTTTGGCTGCTGAGGGCAGTGCGGCCCAGGCTGTGGCCCCAGGCGAGGTGGTCTATGCCGACTGGTTGAGTGGTTTTGGTAACCTACTCATACTGGATCACGGCGAGGGTTATTTGACCATTTATGGGCATAATCAGAGTTTGCTTAAACAGGTGGGTGAGCGGGTGCGGCAGGGCGAGGTGGTGGCCCAGGTCGGGGCCACCGGTGGGCAGATCGAGTCAGGCTTATATTTTGAAATACGCCACCAAGGGCAGCCAGTAAACCCACAGCTATGGTTGGCCAGCCCCTAAACTATTTTCCTTGCTAGCCCCTGTGGCTTAAACCATATTACAATGGGCTTTCTATTTTATTCCAAACATTGAGATAGGTACGTGCATGAGCACTCGCAGATTCCGCGCTTTTGGTCTCGTTTTTATTGGTGTGTTGGCAGGCTTATTGATTAGCCTGACCCTTAGTGCTACGGCACAACGTGGGGGGCTGCCGCTACCGCTGCGCGAGTTGCAGCAGTTTGCCAATGTGTTTTCGGCTATTAAAAGTAGTTATGTCGAGCCTGTTACCGATGAGCAACTCATTGGCGATGCCATCAAGGGCATGTTTGTCGATTTAGACCCGCATTCGGCCTATCTCGATGCCGAGGCTTTCAAAGATATGGAGAGCATGACCCAAGGCGGTTTTGGTGGCTTGGGCATCGAAATCGGTATGGAAAAGGGTCAGCCCAAGGTGATTTCCCCTATCGAGGACACTCCCGCGGCACGGGCGGGTATTTTGGCGGGTGACATCATTACTCATATTGATGGCGAGCCCACCCAAGACCTTGGCCTGAGCGAGTCGGTCAAGCGTATGCGTGGCGAGCCTCAGACTGCCGTTACCCTGACCATTTTACGCGTGGGGGTCGACGAGCCCTTTGATGTGGAAATTGTGCGCGATCATATTCGCGTGCGCAGTGTACGTGGGCAAATGCTTGATGATGGCCTGCTTTATGTGCGCATTGCGCAGTTCCAAGAGCGCACTGCCAGCGATCTCATCCAACATTTACACGAGCTAAGCGAGGGGCAGCCCCCAGCTGGTTTGGTGCTTGATTTGCGTAACGACCCGGGTGGTTTGCTCGAGAGCGCAATTGGGGTGTCATCAGTATTTTTAGACAAGGGCGATCTCGTGGTCTCGACCAAGGGGCGGATCCCATCGTCTAATAGGGAGTACTATGTGCGGCCGTTGGCACAGGTATTAGGGGCCAGCAATCAGCAGATGGCCCTACTCAAAGATCTGCATTGGGTGAGTGATATCCCCATGGTGGTGCTGATTAATGCAGGCTCGGCCTCTGCATCTGAGATTGTGGCCGGTGCCTTACAAGATCACGAGCGGGCCACTGTGCTCGGTAACCGTAGCTTTGGCAAGGGCTCGGTGCAAAGCATACTGCCCCTCGATGACGAGTCAGGCATCAAGCTCACCACAGCCTTGTACTACACCCCCAAGGGCCGCTCTATTCAGGTCACAGGTGTGGCCCCCGATATTTATGTTGATGATACAGCCGAGGGCAACCTGTTCCGCATTCCACGCGAGGGCGATTTACAGCGTCATCTACATAATGAAAATGGCACTGATGAGCCCGACGAGGACGATAACTACGTCAAAGAGCCCAAGATGTTCGAGTTTGGTAGCGATGAGGACTTCCAACTACTGCAGGCAGTCAATTACTTGCATGGGCGCGATGTCAAACGCTCTGACCCCGACAAGGTTGCTGCCGGAGAGGCCGCGATGGCTTCCGCTGAAAAAAAAACTCAACGCCAAGCACAACCAGGCAAGACCCTAGGCCCGACTAAAGAGCGTCGTTATCGCATTACGCCCGAGGGTGTGCAGCCAATCGAGGCCAACTAATGACCGAGGCGCTTTCTGATGATCAGCTGATGCGCTATGCACGGCATATTTTGCTTGATGAGTTTGGTATCGAGGCCCAAGCGCGCGTGGCCCAAGCGCGGGTGCTAATGATTGGGGCAGGGGGGCTGGGCTCGCCGGCGGCATTATATTTGGTGGCCGCTGGCATCAAATGCCTGACCCTCGTTGATGATGACGCAGTCGAGCTAAGCAATCTACAACGACAAATACTGCATACCACCGAGCGTGTTGGGGTCAATAAGGCGCAGTCGGGCCAACAGGCTTTGGCAGCGCTCAACCCCACGGTCGAGGTGCACGCCGTGCAGCAGCGGCTACAGCTAGATGATTTGTTGCCCTTGGTGGCCGAGCACGATGTGGTGCTTGATTGCAGTGACAATTTTGCGACGCGCCATGCTATTAATCGGGCTTGTGTGCAGCATAAAAAGCCCCTGGTCTCGGGGGCGGGCATACGTTTTGCTGGGCAGATGAGTGTTTTTGACCTACGCGATCCCGATGCCCCCTGTTATCACTGCCTATTTCCCGAGGCCGAGGATTTCGAGGAATTACGTTGTGCCACCACCGGTGTATTGGGCCCCTTGGTGGGCATGGTGGGTTGCGTACAGGCCGCCGAGGCCCTCAAGGTGGTGGGGCAGTTTGGCGAGCCCTTGGTCGGGCGCTTGCTTAGTGTCGACGCCCTAACCATGCAGTGGCATAGCTTTAATTTTGGCAAAGACCCAGCCTGCCCCGTTTGCAGCACCGTCGCTGCCAAGCATAAGCACTCGGCAGTTTAGGGGTGTTTTGCGAGGTTGTTTAGCGGCGTTGCTGCATTTCAATACCTACGGCATTGCAGTCCGCAAAGGCTTGTGGCTTGCTGATGCGTATTTTTAGCCAAATGATGCTGGGGAAGTCAGCCATGATGCTGCTGCATAGCTCTTCTATGAGGGTCTCGAGCAAATTTACATGCCGAGTGGTGCAAATCTCAATAATATGCTGGCGCAAGAGGCGATAATCGAGCACGCTGCTGATGTCGTGATCGTTGCTTGGGCCCTCGATTAGGGTATCAAATTGGGCATCAACATAAATGGGCTGGGTGCTTTGGCGCTCATGCTCGAGGATACCTATGTTGGCGTCTAGGGCCAGTTTGTCAAAAAAGATGCGTCGCGTAGCGGGCATTTGGGGCGCGCACATAGTATTTGCTTCCATGATTAAAAAATGCGATAGACCTCGGTTGCACAGTGGGGCGTAGGCCGCCTGTTTAGACCTGATAGCGGCATTGCCTCGTTGCGCAGGGTCTACTCGCTTGGTGATTCTATACTTAAAGTAGACTAAAGTCGCGTTCTAGGCCCATTAGGTGTTGGCCGCCGTCCACGATAATGGTGCTGCCCGTTAGGCTCGGGGTGTGCACAATATATAACAGAGTTTGGCAGATGTCTGTGGGGCTACTTGCTTGGCCCAAGGGGGCCATCTGGTGGGTACGCTCAAAATCGGCTTGGCTTTGCAGGTGGCTAGGCAGGGTGAGGCCCGGGGCGATGCCCATAACACGTATCTTGGGCGCCAAGGCTTGGGCCTGCATCGTCACTGCTGCCTTGAGGGCCGCTTTGCACAAGGTATAAGAAAAAAAGTCGGGGTTGAGATGCCATAGCTTTTGATCAAGCAGGTGCACCACCACCCCATGCTGTACAGCGGGGGAAAACTGTTTTTGCTCGCTAAACAGTTGGGTGAGCTGTAAAGGCGCGATGAGGTTAGGCCCCAAATGCTGCTGCAATAAGGCAGGGTCAAAGGCAGCGGCACTATCGTATTCAAATAACGAGGCATTATTTACCAATAAATCGATGCTAGGGGCTTGCTCGAGGGCCTGCTTAAACAACAGCGCGGCGGGGCTTGTTGCTGTGCGCTCTGCTCGATCTTGATTAGGCTGTAGGGCCGCTGCGCCCAGGTCGACACTGACTAGATGGCACTGTCGCCCGCGGGCGCGTATTTGGGCCGCAGTCTCTTGTGCTGCTTGTTTCGAGCGGTGATAGTGCAGGACAATATCCCAGCCCGCATCGGCCAAGGCCAGCGCCATTGCGCGGCCTAGTCGGCGGGCGGCCCCAGTCACCAAGGCTGTTTTAACTGTTTTGAGGCAGGGGGCATCGGTGTTTTTTTGCCCCATGGCAGATGTAGAGGTCGTCATGCTGTTTTGTCTTTCTCGCTTAACACGCATTTGTCATGCGGGGCGGGGAATAAGCGCAGCGTGCACGCGCCCAAAACCCCATCTCTAAAGTAGTGAATGCGCACCTCTTGGTCGGCGCTTAGGGTGCCAAGCACCTGCTCGAGCTGGCTATTGTTTTGGGTGCGCAGCTGGTTGATGGCGACGATAATATCACCTGCTGACAGGCCCGCGCGATGGGCTGCCCCTTGCTCGTAGACGGTGCGTAGATGCAGACCCTCGGGGCGGGCCTCGATCAGGGCATCGAGGCTGGGGTGCTGACTACGGGTGCGCCATTGGATGTCGATGCCCTGCTCGGCAAACAGCTCTTGCAGTGGCAGGTCGGTGCAGCCGTAGGCGTACTGCTCGATATAGTCACTGCAATCGATGCCGGTGGCCGCCTCGATGAGGGCGGGCATTTGCGTCTCGTCTATGCCCTTAGGCTGACCTTGGTAGTAGTTTTTGCCATAGTGCTGCCACAGATAACGCATCACATCGTCTAGGCTATAGCGCCCGTTTGAGCGCTTTTGCAGGGTAAAGTCGAGGCCCATGGCAACGAGCGCACCCTTGGTGTAATAGTTGACAATGGCGTTAGGCGAGTTTTCATCTTGTTTATAAAAACGTGTCCAGGCCTCGTACGAGCTTTGGGCGATTGATTGTTTAAAGCGCCCGCTGCCTCGATAAACATGCTCGATGATTTGCTCTAGACGGTCGAGGTAGGCGCGCTTGTCGATGGCCCCCGCACGCCAAACAAATAGGTCGTCATAATACGAGGTAAAGCCCTCGAACACCCAGAGCAGGTGGCTATGGTTGGGGCGCAGCAAGTCATAAGGACTAAAGGCGCTGGGTTTGATGCGTTTGACATTCCAGGTATGGAAATACTCGTGGCTGACTAGGCCTAAAAATGACTGGTACCCTTTGCTAACCGGGCGCTCGGCCTGGGCCGTGGTCGGTAGCTGGTGGCGCGGGATCATCAACGCAGTCGAGCTGCGATGCTCGAGCCCGCCGTAGCTATCCTCAGTCACGAGGGTGATAAAACTATATCTATCGGCACTATCCAAAAAGGGCGCCTGGGGCTGCTCGGGCGTAAACATCTCGATTTGGGTCGCGCAGATTTTTTTAACATCGGCAGTGATACGGGGCAGGTCGAGATCAGGTACGGGCTGGGTAAATATCAGCTCGTGCAAGGCCCCATGCACCTCAAAGGTTGAGACCAAAGGCGTGCCCAGTAAAAAAGGGTGATCGATGAGCGCATCGTAGTCGGGGGCGGCATAGGCACCAAACTGATGGCGTTGGGCCGCCTGTGGGTGATCGCTGGCACAGGGTAAGCTAGTATAAACCTGCCAATCGGGGTGCCGTGCGGGGGCCTCGAGGGTGACGGTATGGGTTGCATCCTCGTGGCCGTGGGCCCCCAAAAATACGCTGGTACCGTTGAAAAATGCATAGTTATCATCAACCCGTGCAGCGCGCACGGACAAATCCCAAGCGTAGACCACGTACTTTAGTTGTAGGGGCCCCGAGCAAGGCGCGCAGACCCATTCGTGGTCACCTTTTTTACTAATGTTCACAGGGTGGCCGTTTGCAAAGGCCTGTATTTGCTCGATTTGGCGCGAAAAGTCACGAATCAGATAGCTACCGGGTATCCACGCCGGAAGAAAAAATTGCTGACCTTGGGGGTCAGGCTGGGCGATGTCCATCGTGATATGTATGCGGTGTCCAGCAAGATCAGGAAAACTTAATGTATAAGCTATGGCAGAAGAGGCAGGATGTGTCATAAACTAATGTGTGGTAATGAATTATCTAGAAACTGTCTACAAGTAATTATCTAAAAGAGTAATTATCTAAAAGTTTAGGAGGTCTCGTGAGCGAGCAAATGATTCAAGTTGAAACACATGGTCGGGTAGGGTTGATACGTATCAATAGACCCGAGGTGATGAATGCCCTAAATAATGAGGCCGGTAGCCAGATTTTGGCCCAGTGCCGTGCCTTTGATAAAGACGATAACATTGCTGTAATTGTACTCACTGGTGGCGAAAAAGCATTTGCAGCCGGCGTTGACATTGCGGCGATGAAAGATTGGAGCTACACCGATGTCTACAAAATGGATTATATGGGCGGCGATTGGGACGATCTGCGGCGCATACGCAAACCCATTATCGCGGCAGTAGCCGGGTACGCACTAGGGGGGGGCTGTGAACTTGCCATGTTATGCGATATGATCATTGCCGCTGACAGCGCTAGGTTTGGGCAGCCCGAGATCAATTTGGGCATCATGCCTGGCTATGGCGGTACACAGCGTTTGCCCCGCGCCATTGGCAAGGCCAAGGCGATGGATATGGTGCTCACAGGGCGTATGATTACGGCCACCGAGGCCGAGCAATGTGGGCTGGTGGCACGGGTTGTACCCGCTGATGAGCTGCTCGAGCAGGCGCTCAAGGTGGCACAGACCATCGCGAGCAAGTCTTTGCTGGCCATTATGTTAGCCAAGGAAAGCGTCAACCAAGCTTTTGAGACCACCTTGTCTCAGGGCCTGCTTTTCGAGCGGCGCAATTTCCAGGCGCAGTTTGCTACCCACGATCAAAAAGAGGGTATGTCTGCCTTTTTAGACAAGCGCAAGCCAGATTTCAAAGACAGCTGATCGCCTAACAACTATTCCTAACAGCTATTGCAACTTTAGTTTGATTTAGTCGCCGATTGGGGCACGATTTGCTATGTTCTGATTGGCGACCTGCTTGATTGTGTTTTGATGAGCAAAATAGTTGGTCTCATTTTTGATTGGCCTATACCAGACATTAAATTACAATCTTGTCACATAAAGCTGCAGTTTGGTTTTAGATTGTTGTTTTTTTGCGCTGCGCAAAAACTATTTAAAAGTGCGCGTAGGGCACTGCCAAAAAACGGCTAATGCCGATAGACTAAGGGTTTCACCTTAGGTGCTGGGTAGCCCAACGCTACGTTTTACATTTAAACAGTCTCAAACCAAGTGTTTGTTTTGCTTAATCGATTTGCTAGTTTTGATGAAATAACGCTATACTTTTTTGGTTTGGCACTGGCGGTTTACGATGCATGACGATTTAGAACAACGGCGGGTGCGGCTTGATGCGCAACAAAAGGCGCAATTGGCAAGGCGTTCGCGCCAAGGCATCGTACAGGTTGTGGTGGCCCAAGGGGTGCTTGCACTGGTTGCTATTGCACTATCTGGGTTAGTCGCTGGTCGGGCCGCCGCCTGGTCGGCAGCAATAGGTGCGGGGGCGTATTTTGTCCCCAATGCTTTGTTTGCCCTGCGTTTGCTTGCAGGGCTATGGCAGGGCGCACCGGCCAACGCCGCAGTGTTTCTGCTGGGCGAGGTTTTCAAGCTGGGCAGCGCTTTGGCACTATTGGCCTTGGCGGTATGGCAGTACAATAGCTGGTTAGTTTGGCCAGCATTGCTAGTTGGCCTGGTCGCAGTGCTAAAGGGCTATGTTTTGTTGCTTGCATTTGGCAGGCTACCGTAGGCGAGTGTTTACGGGTTCAATGATTTCAAGGGTTTTTACAAATGGCTGCTAGTGAGGTTTCTGCACAGTCAGGTTATATACAGCACCACCTTGTGCACTTGAATAATAGCGGTGCAAAACAAGATGTCTTGGCAGATTTTAGTCTGATTAATTATGATTCGGTATTCTGGTCTTTACTGACTGGTGTGCTGGTTTTGTATTTCTTGCTGCGTGCCGCTCGCCGCGCCACCCCCGAGGTACCAGGCCGTTTTCAGGCGGCTGTCGAGGCCTTGGTCGAGTGGGTCGAGGATCAGGCCAAGCAGATTGTTCCTAGCGCTCAGACGCGTCGTTTTGCTGCACCGCTTGCACTGACCGTGTTTTTGTGGGTAGTGGCAATGAACACGCTTGACCTGCTACCAGTTGATTTATTGCCGTGGGTGTTTTCTACCACTGGCCTAGGTGCCGAGCACGGCGATGTGCTGTATTTCCACCGTATTTTGCCCACTGCTGATTTAAACATTGCTATGGGCATGTCATTGGGCGTTTTACTGCTCACCTTGTACTACGGTATCAAGATCAAAAAGCCCTCGGGCTTTCTCAAAGGCCTAGTCACCACCCCCTTTACAGCAAGTGGTTTTGCATTGGTGATACTGGCGCCCTTTAATATTTTATTAAATCTTATCGAATATGCTGCCAAAACTGTCTCGCTCGGTATGCGACTCTTTGGTAATATGTTTGCCGGCGAGCTGGTGTTCATGCTGATTGCCTTATTGGGCGGCGCCTGGACAGGCTTTACTGCAGCCAACCTGGGCTTGGGCTTTGGCCATATATTGGCAGGCTCAGCTTGGGCGATATTCCATATTTTGATTGTATTGTTACAGGCCTTTATTTTTATGATGCTGACACTGGTTTATATCGGCCAAGCTCACGAAGGCGAGTAATCCTTTTCTCCAACCTCAGTCGGTCAACTGGGGTTGGGCTGCAGAGTTTTCTGCATCGTTGTTTTTTTAAACTTTAAACTCATAAGCTTTTTAACCAAGGAGTTATCATGACCAACGTTGCTTTAGTTGCCCTTGCTTGCGGTATTATCGTCGGTCTGGGTGCGTTTGGTGCCAGTATTGGTATCGCTATTATGGGCGGTAAATACCTAGAGGCCTCTGCACGCCAGCCCGAGCTCATGAATGCATTACAGACCAGAATGTTCCTACTAGCTGGTCTCATCGATGCTGCCTTCCTTATCGGGGTGGGTATTGCGATGTTGTTTGCTTTTGCAAACCCCTTTACGGGCTAACTATGCATTCGCACACTGTCAATTGGGGCAGTGCGCGTCCAGAGGCCAAGCGGTGCCTTGTCAAAGCGCCGCAATTGGCTTGTATTAAAGGTGTCAGGTGGCATATGCGCCGGACATCAGTGGTCAAATAAAGGAAAACAGACGTGAATTTAAACGCGACTCTCTTTTTCCAGATGATCGTGTTCTTCATCTTGGCGTGGTTTACGATGAAATTCATCTGGCCGCCCTTGACCAGAGCACTAGATGATCGTCGTCAAAAAATCGCTGATGGGCTCGCGGCAGCCGAAAAGGGCAAGGCCGACTTGGCTCAGGCACAGGCACGCATTAGTCTGATGGAGGCATCAGCAAAGTCCGACAATCATGCGCGCATCGCCGAGGCCGAAAAGCAGGCGAGCGACATCATCGAGCAGGCACGTCGTGAGGCCGAGGCCGAAAAGGCCCGTATCGTGGCGCAAGCGCACAACGAGGCAGCCCAAGAGGTGCAGCGTTTGCGTGATACCCTGCGCGGCGAGGTGGCAGTACTAGCTGTCAAAGGTGCCGAGCAGATCCTGCGCAAAGAGGTCGACGCGCAGGCCCATTCCAAGCTGCTTGACGAGCTTAAAACAGAACTTTAAACACTTAAAGGCAGGCTATGGCTGAACTTTCAACTGTTGCCCGACCTTATGCCGAGGCGGTATTCGAGCTCGCTCAAAGCGAGCAAGCGCTGACGCAGTGGTCTGAGCTATTGGCGAATATGGCCCAAGTGGTGGCATTACCCGAGGTCCAACAGGCGCTCACTAACCCCACCCTAAGCCACGATCAGCGTTACGAGCTGTTTATCGGTCTGCTTGAAACCAAACTTTCAGAACAAGCGCAAAACTTTATTCAATTGCTTATTCGAAATGAGCGGTTGTTGCTGCTTCCCGCCATTGCACAGCAGTTCGAGGTGCTGCGGCACAAGCTCGAAGGGTCTGCGCTTGCGCAGATTAGCAGTGCATTCGAGCTCTCTGAGGCACAGGTCAACGATCTGGTCGCTGCACTAGAGAAAAAATTTGGTTTGTCTCTCAAAGCCGAGGTCACCGTCGATAGTAGTCTTATTGGGGGTGTGCGGGTGCAGGTGGGCGACCAGGTACTCGATACTTCCGTGCAGGCCCAGCTGGCCCATATGCGCGACAAGCTGGTTTCCTGAACTAGGCAAAACCAGAACATAGCATTCCAGGAGTCTGAACATGCAACTTAATCCGTCCGAGATTAGCGAATTGCTTAAAAGCCGCATTGAAGGCTTAGGCGCGTCAACGGACATTCGCACCCAAGGTACGGTGGTATCCGTTACCGACGGGATCACCCGCATCTACGGTTTGTCCGATGTGATGCAAGGGGAAATGCTTGAGTTTCCCAACAATGTTTATGGGTTGGCCCTAAACCTCGAGCGCGACTCTGTTGGTGCCGTAATTTTAGGTGACTATACCGGTATCTCTGAGGGCGACCCTGTGAAAACCACAGGGCGTATTCTCGAGGTGCCCGTTGGCCCCGAGTTGTGTGGCCGTGTGGTCAACACACTTGGTGTACCCATCGATGGCAAAGGCCCAATCGCTACCAAAGAGACCGACGTACTCGAAAAGGTCGCCCCTGGGGTGATCGACCGTCAATCGGTTGACGAGCCCTTACAAACAGGTATCAAGGCGATCGACTCGATGGTACCTATTGGTCGTGGTCAGCGCGAGCTGATTATTGGTGACCGCCAAACCGGTAAAACTGCGGTGGCTGTTGATACCATCATCAACCAGCGTGGAAAAGGCGTATTTTGTATTTATGTGGCCGTAGGGCAAAAGGCATCGACCATTAACTATGTGGTCAGCAAGCTCGAAGAGCACGGTGCCCTTGATTACACCATTATTGTGGCCGCGCCAGCCTCTGATTCGGCGGCGATGCAGTATTTGGCCCCTTATGCAGGCTGCACCATGGGCGAGTATTTCCGCGACCGTGGCCAAGACGCCCTAATTGTCTATGATGACTTGACCAAACAGGCTTGGGCCTATCGTCAGGTGTCATTGCTACTGCGTCGTCCTCCCGGCCGTGAAGCCTACCCCGGTGATGTCTTTTACTTACACTCGCGTTTGCTCGAGCGTGCCGCTCGTGTCAATGCCAACTATGTAGAAAACTTCACCAAGGGCGAGGTCAAGGGCAAGACCGGTTCACTTACCGCACTGCCCATTATCGAGACCCAGGCGGGTGACGTTTCGGCTTTTGTACCGACCAACGTGATTTCTATTACTGATGGTCAGATCTTCCTCGAGACCGACCTGTTCCACGCGGGTATCCGCCCAGCGGTCGAGGCCGGTATTTCGGTATCTCGTGTAGGGGGCTCAGCCCAAACCAACCTCATGCGTAAGGTTTCAGGCGGTATTCGTACCGACTTGGCCCAGTACCGCGAGTTGGCTGCCTTTGCTCAGTTTGCTTCTGACCTTGATGCAGCAACACGCCGTCAGCTCGAGCGTGGTCGTCTGGTAGTCGAGGTGCTCAAGCAGCCTCAGTATCAGCCCTTACCGGTTTGGGAGATGGGTACGATTCTTTTTGCCGTTGACAATGGCTATCTAGACGATGTTGAAATCGACCGCGTCTTGGCCTTTGAAAAGGCGCTCAAAGACTACTTGCGCAGCAAGTACACCGCTTTAGTCGAGCGTCTACAAGAGACCGAGGCCCTCGATAAGGAAAGCGAGGAAGAGCTCAACGCGGCCATTCAAGACTTCAAAAAGAACGGTTCTTATTAAAGCTTGAAGACAATAATTTTGCGTTAGACAAAGGCCGTTCTCTTTGTCTGGCGCACAGTCTGCCAACTGGCAGGCTTGCTTAAGCCCTACAGGGATATGTGATGTCTGGAACGAGAGAAATTCGCTCTAAGATCCGCAGTGTAGAAAATACGCGCAAGATCACCAAGGCTATGGAGATGGTCGCTGCATCGAAAATGCGCCGTGCGCAAGAACGCATGCAGGCCGGTCGTCCCTATTGTGCCAAGGTGCGCCAAATGGCGGCTCATCTGATGCAGGCTCACCCCGATTACGAGCACCCTTATATGCGCGAGGCCGACGATATCAAGGCCATGGGCGTTGTGCTGGTAACCACCGACCGTGGTCTATGCGGTGGGCTCAATACCAACGTATTGCGTATGCTCTTTGCGCGTTTGCGCGAGTGCGAGCAGCAATCAATAACTGTACAGGCTACCGCTTTGGGTAGCCGTGGGGCCGGTACACTGGCCCGCGTTGGCGCTGATCTGGTCTCGCAAGAGGTCGATCTGGGTGATGAGCCCAATCTCGAGCGCCTGATTGGTGCAGTCAAAGTACAACTCGATGACTACATCGCAGGCAAAATCGACGCCGTTTATCTGGCGAGCACGCGTTTTATCAACACGATGCGGCAAGAGCCCATTTTTATACGATTATTACCTCTACCTAGCGACCTCGAAGATCCATTTCAGGTGGCTGACGATGAGGTAGCCGAAGTCGCCCCCGCAAACGATAGTAGCTACGGCTGGGACTACATCTACGAGCCCAATGCCAAGGCAGTCATTGATGATCTGCTCTTGCGCTACGTCGAGGCAATTATCTATCAGGCAGTAGCCGAAAACATGGCCAGCGAGCAATCTGCCCGCATGGTTGCCATGAAGGCCGCTTCGGAAAATGCTTCCGATATCATTGACGAGCTGCAGCTTAGCTACAACAAGTCTCGTCAGGCTGCCATTACTAAGGAAATTTCCGAAATCGTGGGGGGAGCCGCTGCAGTCTAACCTCTGCAGGGCTTGCCGTTTACGTTATTTAGCAAGGACTAATCATGAGCAACGGTACCATTGTTCAGTGCATCGGCGCCGTGGTGGATATTCAGTTCCCCCGCGACAGCATTCCAAAGGTTTTTGATGCACTTAAACTTTTAGAAAAAGATTCAGAATTTGTCGAAGATGACCTCACTTTCGAGGTGCAACAGTTACTCGGTGATGGTGTAGTACGCACCATTGCGATGGGTTCTAGTGATGGGGTACGCCGCGGCATGCAAGTGGCCAATACCGGTGCCCCTATCTCGGTACCTGTCGGCGAGGCCACACTGGGCCGCATTATGGATGTCTTGGGTCGCCCCATCGACGAGGCCGGCCCCATCCCAACCGATGAGCGTCGCCCCATTCATGCTGAGCCCCCCGCATTTGACGAGCTATCCCCGGCAGTCGAGCTGCTCGAGACCGGTATCAAGGTAATTGACCTCGTTTGTCCCTTTGCCAAAGGGGGTAAGGTCGGGCTCTTTGGTGGTGCAGGGGTGGGCAAGACCGTTAATATGCTCGAGTTGATTAACAACATTGCCAAGCAGCACAGCGGTTTGTCTGTATTTGCTGGCGTAGGCGAGCGTACCCGCGAGGGTAATGACTTTTACCACGAGATGGCCGAGGCTGGCGTCATTCAACTAGATGACATTGGTCAGTCGCAGGTATCGATGGTCTTTGGTCAGATGAACGAGCCCCCAGGTAACCGCTTGCGTGTGGCCCTTAGTGGGTTGACCATGGCCGAGAAGTTCCGCGATGAAGGGCGTGACGTATTGCTCTTTATTGACAACATTTATCGCTATACCTTGGCTGGTACCGAGGTCTCGGCACTATTAGGTCGTATGCCCTCGGCGGTTGGTTATCAGCCCACCCTAGCCGAAGAGATGGGTAAGCTCCAAGAGCGTATTACCTCGACCACTACCGGGTCGATTACCTCTATTCAGGCGGTGTATGTACCGGCTGATGACCTGACTGACCCATCGCCTGCTACAACCTTCTTGCACTTGGACTCTACAGTTGTATTGTCGCGTGATATTGCTGCCCTGGGTATTTATCCTGCGGTTGACCCACTCGACTCTACCAGTCGTCAGCTTGACCCTCAGGTGGTTGGCGACGAGCACTATCAAATTGCTCGTGCCGTCCAAGAGACTTTGCAGCGCTACAAAGAGTTGCGCGATATTATCGCCATTTTGGGTATGGATGAGCTCTCTGACGAGGACAAGCAAATCGTTGCCCGCGCGCGCAAGATCCAACGCTTCTTGTCTCAGCCCTTCCATGTGGCCGAGGTCTTTACCGGGGCACCCGGCAAATTTGTGCCTTTATCCGAAACTTTGCGTGGCTTTAAGATGATTGTCGATGGCGAGTGCGATGCCTTGCCTGAGCAAGCCTTCTACATGGTTGGCAACATCGATGAGGCCTTCGAAAAGGCAAAGGCACTTCAGTAAGGAAACACTATGGCTACACTTCAAGTCGATGTGGTCAGTGCCGAGCGCTCGTTGTTTAGCGGCGAGGCCAAATTCGTCGCTTTACCCGGCGAGGTTGGCGAGCTAGGTATCTTGCCCGGTCACACGCCACTGATTACGCGTATTCGCCCTGGTACGGTCAAAATCGTACACAAGGACGACAACGAAGAGCATATCTTTGTGGCGGGTGGGGTGCTCGAGGTACAGCCCAATCAGGTGACCGTACTAGCCGATACCGCTTTGCGGGCCGAGGAGCTCGACGAGTCCAAGGCTCTCAAAGCCCGTAAACGTGCCGAAGAGGCCTTGCAAAAGGTCAAAGACAAGGACGAAATCGCGGTGGTGCAGGCCGAGCTCGAGATGCTCGCTGCCCAAGCCGCGGCGGCGCGACGCTACAATAAATAAGCTTTGTTATTAAGAGCCCTTTTTAGGGCTCTTTTTTTGCCTGCGATCCCTGTTGCGAGTCGGGGCACCCTAATAGGCCAGCTGTAGTTAATTACAGTAGAGCGGTTGATCCTTCCTTAGACCTAGCGAGATTTACGGCCCAAAGCCGTGCAATTAGGGAAGCTCAATACTGCAGCCCCCCAAGCTGCACCAATTGATAGTTTTTGTAACTTTACGCTAGGATAATTCTTGGTATTTGCGCAAATTGATTTTAATTGCAGGTCAGCATGCTTACCTGAGCTGCCCACAGTTAGGGCAGCCTTTTTGTGGAGCCAAGAAATGTTGAATTATCGTTCTGCAATGGTCTATTTAGAAAAGCCGCGATGGGCCAGTCGCTATTTGCACAATGAGCTTTATGGTGAGCACTCAGAGGTGGTGCATTATGACCCTAAGCGCAAGCAAGGTAGCAGCTCGGCACGTTTGCAACAGGCGTGGTTCAATCTGCCTTTCTTTGATTATTGCATCTTTTTTGTTGATTTATCTTCATTGGTATGGGCGCGTTTAAGCTTGGCGCAACTGCGTGATCTCGCTAAAACCCCTATATTTATCAAGGCACATGGCCTATCTGCACCAGCTATAGACGACCTAATGCGTCTTGGGGCGACAGATTTTTTCTTGCACCCCGTGGACAACGCCGAGGTGGTGACACGCATCAAGCGGCATTTACGTAATTTGGTCACCCAACCCCAATGCGATGAGCTGCAGAAAAAGGTAAAATCGCCTAGTAGTTATTATTTGCCGGCTTTACCCAAGTCGCGTGGCAATGCCTTGAGTTTGCACGAGTCAGCCCGAAACTACCAGGTGTTACTGGGCAACGGGGCCACCCTCGAGGGTTTTAGTATGGCTGTGGCGACGCGTTTTGCTAACAGTGGCTTGGGGTATCAGGCTATCAAAAGGCAGGTGCTATCGTCTTTTGAGCGTGCCTTTGTGCATACCTTGTTATCGCGCACCAATGGTAATATTAGTGCTGCCGCGCGTTTGGCGGGGCAGCATCGGCGCACCTTTTGGGGGCTCATGCGCAAACACCGCATCGATGCCGATACCTATAGGGACGACAGCGCCCCAAAGTTTTACATCTAATCACCACATTTCAGAGGTTACAGTGTCTTTTCCAAAATTAAAAAATGATGTTTTTTTACGTGCTTTGATGCGCGAGCCCGTCCCCTATACACCGGTGTGGCTGATGCGCCAAGCGGGCCGTTATTTGCCCGAGTACCGCGAGACCCGTGCCAAGGCAGGCTCGTTTATGAATTTAGCGCAAAACAAAGAGTACGCATGTGAGGTGACGCTGCAACCGCTACGTCGTTTTGATTTTGATGCGGCGATTTTGTTTTCGGACATTTTGACCATCCCCCACGCCATGGGTCTGGGCCTCGATTTTGTACAGGGCGAGGGGCCACAGTTTGCCCACCCCCTGCGTCATGAGGACGATGTGGCCAAGCTTAGCGTACCCGATATGGAAAAGCTGCGCTATGTATTCGATGCCGTGCATTTGATTCGTCATGAGCTTGATGGCAAGGTGCCTTTGATCGGTTTTGCCGGCAGCCCCTGGACAATTGGCTGTTATATGGTCGAGGGCTCAGGCTCTAAAGACTATCGCCATATCAAGGGCATGATGTATGGTCGCCCTGATTTGGTGCACCAGATTTTGGCTATCAATACGCAGGCCACCATTCAGTACCTCAACGAGCAAATCAAGGCTGGGGCGCAGGCCATCATGATCTTTGATAGCTGGGGTGGGGTGCTAGCCGATAGCCTCTTCCAAGAGTTCTCTTTGCAGTACACCAAACAGGTGGTTGCTGGGCTGCAGCGCGAGCACAACGGCGAGCGTATACCCGTCATCGTCTTTACCAAGGGCGGGGGGCAATGGCTTGAGGATATCCTCGATTGTCAGGCCGATGCTTTGGGCGTCGATTGGACAGTCAACCTAGCCCAGGCGCGCAAGCGTGTTGATGACAGCGTGGCTTTGCAGGGCAATATGGACCCTATGGTCATGTTTGGTGGCGAGCAGGCCATACGCAATGAGGTACGTCGGGTGATAGACGACTTTGGTGCGGTAGGCCAAGGCGGGCACGTATTTAATTTTGGCCATGGTATCTCTAAGCACACCTCGCCCGACGATGTGGCCGTATTGGTTGACGAGGTGCATAGCTATAGCCGCAGCAAGCACTAATTAATTATC